>ERZ773006.84-NODE-84-length-54926-cov-59.8296_pt1 | contig 54926 bp, 55 predicted proteins | sample MGYA00580843_ERZ773006 | MGnify/ENA primary metagenome ERZ773006 (study PRJEB29015, sample SAMEA2738011) | human oral metagenome | biome: human oral; feature: human-associated habitat; material: dental | place: China | collected 2052 ...
TCTATGAGGGTGAGATAACCCTTGGCTATTCAACAACGACCGAGGATGCTAGTGGTGAGGTGGTTGCAGAAACACCTATTTTGTCGCCCTTGGATGAAACCATTGTCGATGAAGCGATTTCTAGTCTGACTGGGCCTATTACTCAGATTCCTCCTATGTATTCGGCAGTCAAGGTCAATGGTCGCAAGCTCTATGAGTATGCGCGAGCTGGTCAGGAAGTGGAGCGTCCAGAACGCCAGGTGACTATTTATCAATTTGAACGGACAAGTCCGATCTCTTATGAGGGCCATCTCGCACGATTCACTTTTTGTGTGAAATGTAGCAAGGGAACTTATATCCGTACCTTGTCTGTTGACCTGGGAGAGAAGCTGGGCTATGCGGCTCATATGTCACATTTGACACGGACTAGTGCTGCAGGTATGCGACTTGAGGATGCTTTGACCTTGGAACAAATAGCAGAGCGAGTAGCAGAGGAGGATTATTCTTTTCTCCAGCCACTAGAACTGGGGATCGGGGATTTACTGAAAGTCGAGTTATCAGACGAGCAGGTTGAAGATGTGAGAAATGGCCGTTTTATTAGCTTGATATCAGATGAAACTGAGCTAGCTGCTTTCCATAATGAGAAATTGATAGCTATTTTAGAAAAACGAGTGAATCAGTATAAGCCCCGTAAGGTCTTTCTCTGATTATTTATGATAAAATATAAGAATGAAAACAATCCATATTTCAAATGAAAAAGATATCCAACAAACTCAGGACACTGTCTTGGTTTTAGGTTATTTTGATGGTTTACACAGAGGGCACCAAGCCCTTTTTGCCGAGGCACGTCAGATTGCAGCTGAAAAAAAACTGAAGATTGCTGTGCTTACTTTTCCTGAATCTCCCAAGCTAGCTTTTGTGCGTTACCAGCCTGATTTATTACTTCATCTCAACAGTCCTGAAGAAAGAGAGCAACTACTTGAAGCACAAGGAGTTGACTATCTTTATTTGATTGACTTTACTAGCTGTTTTGCAGGAAATAAAGCAGAAGATTTTTTTGAAAAGTACGTTAAAAGGCTGAATGCTAAAGCAGTTGTAGCTGGCTTTGACTATCATTTTGGATCAGACAAAAAAGAAGCCGAGGAACTTAGTCAGTATTTTGATGGCCAAATTGTTATCGTTTCATCGGTAAATGAAGATGATGAGAAAATCTCCTCTACTAGGATACGTCAAGCAATTAAAGGAGGTCGCGTTGCTGAGGCTTCAAAATTACTAGGCTACCCATTATCAACCAGAGGGATCGTCGTTCATGGAAATGCTCGTGGTCGAACCATTGGTTATCCAACAGCTAATTTAGCACCATTAGATCGCGTTTTTTTGCCGGGAGACGGTGTCTATGTCGTCGAAGTTGAACATAATGGTAAACGTTACAAAGGAATGGCAAGCGTTGGAAAGAATGTCACTTTTGAAGGTGATGAACTTCGTTTTGAAGCAAACATTTTTGATTTTTCAAGAGATATTTATGGTGATACGATTAAAATATACTGGCTTGATAAAATTCGGGATATGGTGAAGTTTGATGGAATTGAAAGTTTACTCAATCAGTTAAAATCAGATGAAGCCATTGCACGTTCCTGGAAAGCATAAAAGAAGTATCTGGATATAAAAAGGTCTAGTCAAGCGCTTATATTTTTAGTATAATAGAGGAAGTTATTAAGAAATAAGAAGAGAAGCGCATGATTACATTATTTTTATCACCGAGTTGTACGTCTTGCCGTAAGGCGCGTGCTTGGTTGCTAAACCATGAAGTTCCTTTCGTGGAACATAATATCATGACCAGTCCTCTATCAGCTCAGGAGTTACAACACATCCTATCACTGACAGAAAATGGAACGGACGATATTATCTCAACTCGATCAAAAATTTTTCAAAAGCTAGACTTGGATGTTGAGAGTTTATCTATATCAGAATTAATTAAATTGATTGAGGAAAACCCTTCTTTGTTGCGTCGTCCAATTATTTTGGACGCCAAACGGATGCAGATTGGTTTTAACGAAGATGAAATTCGAGCATTTTTACCTCGCAGTTATCGTCAGCAGGAACTTAGAGAAGCTACTTTACGAGCAGAAATTGAATAAGATATGAATAAGAACTATAGTTACCCACTAGATCTATCGTGGAGCACTGAAGAGCTTGCTTCAGTGCTTTCTTTTTTGAATGATGTTGAAAAGGCCTATGAGTCAAAAGTCTCTGCTCAGCAGTTACTGGGCTCTTATGCTGTTTTTAAGGAGGTTGTTCCCAGCAAGGCTGAAGAGAAAAGAATCGGTCGTGAGTTTGAATCAGTTAGTGGCTATTCTCTTTATCGTGCAGTTCAAGCTGCTAAGAATACAGAGAAAGGAATGATTTCTCTTGGAAAATAAATTTGCTTTTGCTAAAGATTTGGTATACAAAGCTGGTGCCTATATATTGGAACATATGGAAGAAGGCTTGGAAGTCGAAGAAAAAACTTGTGCAACTGACTTAGTAACTCAGATGGATAAAAATGTTCAGGCTTTATTGGTATCTGAAATCTTGAAGCATTATCCTAATGATGCTATTTTCGCTGAAGAAGGTCAACTCAAGGAAGATATAGAAGTTGGCTCAGTCTGGGTAATCGATCCGATTGATGGCACGGCGAATTTCGTGGCGCAAGGATATGATTTTGCAGTGATGGTTGCATACTATGAGAACGGTATTGGACAATTTGGAATTATCTATGACGTTATGAGAGATGAAATGTATCACGGTGGTGGACAGTTTGATGTCAAATGTAATGACAAAGTCCTGAAACCTTTTCGCAATCGCCCTTTGAAACGTTTTTTGATTGCTTCTAATGCTGGAATGCTAGAAAGAAATGACTGGGGAGTAGCAGACCTGACAAAGGACTGTCTTGGAGCACGTGCCTATGGAAGTGCAGCTATTAGCTTCAGTCGTATTCTACAGGGGCGTTTACTAACCTATATCACCTATCTCTACCCTTGGGACTATGCTGCAGCATCAATTTTAGGGGAAAAGCTAGGCTATCAAGTAATGACTCTTGATGGAGCTAAACCCGATTATAAGACGAGACAAGGAATTATGATGCTTCCTAAAGAAAAAATATCTGAACTACAAGAGTATATCTATCGCAGAGGAGAGAATTAAATGCGGTTTCCGACAGGTTTTGAAGAAAAATACCAGCGACTTTTAGGGAAAGAAGCCGCTTCTTTTTTCTCAACTTTTGATCAAGAGCCTATTTCAGCTTTTCGGACCAATCCTTTGAAAGAAGGGCAAGTTACATTTTCTAATCCTATTCCTGAAACTAATTGGGGCTATTATGGTAAGGTATCAGGAAAATCACCTGAACATGTAACTGGCCTGATTTATTCACAAGAGCCTGCGGCTCAAATGGTTGCTCAAGTTGCTCATCCTCATGAGGGCATGAGGGTTCTAGATCTAGCTGCAGCACCAGGTGGGAAATCCACTCATTTGCTATCCTATCTAAATAATACAGGCCTATTGGTTTCCAATGAAATCAACAATAAACGCTCTAAGATTTTAGTAGAAAATATCGAACGATTTGGTGCGAGAAATGTCCTAGTCACCAACGAATCTGCAGAGCGCTTGGCAAAAGTATTTTCTTCCTATTTTGACTTAATTGTTTTAGACGCACCATGTTCTGGTGAGGGAATGTTTCGCAAGCAACCCGATGCCATGGACTATTGGTCACTTGACTATCCGGCTCAATGCGCTGCTCTACAAAGAGAAATCTTAGAAGATGCAGTTAAGATGTTGGCGAATGGCGGAGAGCTTGTTTATTCAACTTGTACTTGGGCTCCAGAAGAAAATGAAGAAATCGTAGCTTGGCTACTAGATGAATTCCCTTTGGAATTGGTTGACATTCCAAAGCTTAATGGGATGACTTCTGGAATAGACTATCAAGAAACAGCTCGGATGTATCCACATCATTTCAAAGGAGAAGGGCAATTTGTCGCTAAGTTTCGATTTGTTGGCGAACACAAATTACCAAAGTTGAAGCCTGCTCGATCGAATTTAACTGCCGACCAGAGAAGTCTTTGGAAGATTTTCCAAAAAGAGCATTTGAAAGTAGAGCTAAAAGGTGATTTACAAACTTTTGGCGATCAACTTTATCTATTGCCACTTGGTCTTCCTGATTTGTCAAAAATAAAAATAGCTCGTAACGGCCTTCATTTAGGTACTTTTAAGAAGAAGCGCTTTGAACCAAGCTTTGCTTTAGGTTTAGCCTTGCAACCTAGTGAAGTCAAGAATAAACTGGAATTAAGTCAGCAAGACTTTGAAGTCTATGTAGGTGGAGAAACTCTTCAAATTAAGGAATCTCTTCCTAATGGTTGGTATCAATTGATTATTCATGGAAATGGATTAGGTTTTGCAAAATTAGCTAATCAAACATTAAAAAACTATTTTCCTAAAGGTCTTCGCTTTAGGTAAAAATCTTTTCAAAAATCTATATATATGATATAGTTGGAAATGAGGAGCAAATGCCAAATTGCAGGCTTTTCTGTCCAAACTAAAAGGAGATATAATTTGAGAACGAGTAAGAAAATAGCTTTAGGGCTGATAACCATTTTTAGTAGTTTTACTTTATCAGCCTGTGCTTCTTGGATTGATCGTGGAGAATCCATGACAGCCGTAGGTTCAACAGCTTTACAGCCCCTGGTTGAAGCTGCAGCTGATGAATTCAGCTCCAACAATCTCGGAAAGACAGTCAATGTACAGGGCGGTGGTTCTGGAACTGGCTTGTCTCAGGTTCAATCTGGAGCAGTTGAAATCGGAAATTCTGACGTTTTCGCTGAAGAAAAAGAGGGAATTGATGCTTCAGCTCTTGTTGATCATAAGGTTGCTGTCGCTGGACTAGCAGTAATTGTCAACAAAGAAGTTAGCGTTGATAACCTTACGACAGAGCAACTGAAAAAAATCTTTTCTGGCGAATATACTAATTGGAAGCAGGTAGGTGGTAAGGACTTAGAAATTTCCATTATCAACCGAGCAGCCAGCTCAGGCTCACGTGCAACCTTTGATAGTGTAATTATGGATGGCACTTCAGCTGTCCAAAGTCAAGAACAAGATTCAAATGGGATGGTTAAGTCTATTGTTTCCCAAACACCAGGGGCAATTTCTTATCTAGCTTTTGCTTATTTGGATAATTCAGTAAAAACTATTAGTTTGAATGGAAATAAACCAACTACAAAAAATGTAGCCACTAACGCTTGGCCACTATGGTCCTACGAGCATATGTATACACTTGGTAAGCCAAAAGGTTTAGCAAAAGAATTCCTGGATTATATGCTTTCAGATGAAGTTCAAGAAGGGGTTGTTAAGGGAATGGGCTATATTTCCATCAATGATATGAAAGTTAGCAAAGATGCTGACGGAAATGTCACAAAGATAGAAGGAGATAAGAAATGAAACGTGAAGAACTAGCTAAGAAATTGCTATCATCTTCTAAGAATTCTCGTTTGGAGAAGTTTGGTAAGTATCTGACTTTTGCTTGTCTGTCTTTGATTGTCATTATCGTTGCTATGATCTTGATCTTCGTTGCTCAAAAAGGCCTTTCTACTTTCTTTGTCAACGGAGTCAATGTCTTTGAGTTCCTCTTTGGCTCAACATGGAATCCTTCTGGCAAGGAATTTGGTGCCTTACCAATGATTTTGGGATCTTTCATCGTGACCATCTTGTCCGCTGTGATTGCAACGCCTTTTGCAATTGGAGCGGCAGTCTTCATGACTGAGGTATCTCCAAAAGGAGCTCGTATCCTGCAACCGGCGATTGAACTGTTAGTTGGTATTCCATCTGTTGTGTATGGATTTATTGGTTTGCAAGTAGTTGTACCCTTTGTTCGTTCTATTTTTGGTGGAACTGGTTTTGGTATCTTGTCAGGTATCTTCGTTTTATTTGTCATGATTCTGCCAACCGTTACTTTTATGACAACAGATAGCTTACGTGCTGTACCTCGTCACTATCGTGAAGCCAGTTTGGCCATGGGTGCTACCCGCTGGCAAACCATTTGGCGAGTAACATTGAAAGCAGCACGTCCAGGTATTTTTACAGCTGTAGTCTTTGGGATGGCGCGCGCATTTGGTGAAGCACTTGCTATTCAAATGGTTGTAGGAAACTCTGCTGTAGTTCCAACTTCTTTAACAACACCAGCAGCAACTCTGACATCTGTCTTGACCATGGGAATCGGAAATACTGTTATGGGTACAGTTGATAATAATGTTCTTTGGTCATTGGCTTTAGTTCTCTTGATTATGAGCTTGGCTTTCAACAGTGTGATTAAATTGATTACGAAAGAAAGGGGTAAGAAAAACTATGCACGCTAAGAAATTAGATAAATTAGCAACGAGCATTCTCTATACCATAGCAGGCATCATTGTGACCATTCTTGCCTCCTTGATTCTTTATATCTTGGTAAGAGGATTGCCACATATCTCATGGTCTTTCTTGACTGGCAAATCATCTTCTTATCAAGCTGGTGGTGGTATTGGGATTCAGTTATACAATTCCTTCTTTCTTTTGGTGATTACTCTGATTATCTCTGTTCCTCTTTCTATGGGGGCTGGTGTCTATCTTTCTGAGTACGCTAAAAAAGGTCCTGTGACCAATTTTATCAGAACCTGTATTGAGATTCTGTCTTCTTTGCCATCTGTCGTTGTCGGACTTTTTGGCTATTTAATCTTCGTTGTACAGTTTGAATATGGATTTTCAATCATTTCTGGTGCCCTGGCTTTGACCGTTTTCAATTTACCACAGATGACGCGTAACGTTGAAGATAGCTTGCGCCATGTTCACCATACACAGAGGGAAGCAGGACTAGCTTTAGGGATTTCTCGCTGGGAGACAGTGATTCACGTAGTTATTCCAGAAGCTCTCCCAGGGATTGTGACAGGGATTGTCCTGGCTTCAGGACGTATCTTTGGTGAAGCTGCAGCCTTGATCTATACCGCTGGTCAATCCGCTCCAGCTTTGGATTGGTCCAACTGGAACATCTTTAGTATCACTAGTCCAATCTCTATTTTCCGTCAGGCAGAGACTCTTGCGGTTCATATTTGGAAAGTCAATAGTGAGGGGACCATTCCGGATGCAACAGCTGTATCTGCTGGGTCAGCAGCCGTTCTTTTGATTTTCATATTGATTTTCAACTTTGGTGCTCGCAAGCTCGGTAGCTATTTACATAAGAAACTAACCTCTGCATAAAGGAGAAGAAATGACAGAATATAATTGGAATGAAAAACATATCATTACTTTTCCTCAAGAAAAAGTGGCCTTAGAGACCAAGGATTTACACGTTTACTATGGTAAAAAAGAATCCATAAAGGGCATTGATATGCAGTTTGAAAAAAATAAGATTACCGCTTTAATCGGTCCATCAGGTTCCGGGAAATCAACCTATCTACGAAGCCTTAATCGAATGAATGATACCATCGATATCGCAAGCGTAACAGGAGAAATTCTCTATGAGGGGATTGATGTCAACCGTCCTGAAATTAATGTTTATGAAATGCGTAAACACATTGGCATGGTCTTCCAAAGACCCAATCCTTTTGCTAAGTCCATTTATCGAAACATCACCTTTGCTCACGAGCGGGCAGGGGTTAAGGACAAGAAAGTCTTGGACGAGATTGTAGAAACTTCACTCAAGCAGGCAGCCCTTTGGGATCAGGTCAAGGATGACTTACATAAGTCAGCTCTGACTCTCTCAGGTGGACAGCAGCAACGATTATGTATTGCTCGAGCTATCTCTGTCAAGCCCGATATCTTACTGATGGATGAGCCTGCTTCAGCCTTGGATCCTATCGCGACCATGCAGCTGGAAGAAACTATGTTTGAACTCAAAAATAACTATACCATCATCATTGTGACCCACAATATGCAGCAGGCGGCACGTGCAAGTGACTATACTGGATTTTTCTATTTGGGAGATCTGATTGAATACGACAAGACGACCAATATCTTCCAGAATGCTAAATTGCAATCAACAAATGATTATGTGTCTGGTCATTTCGGATAAGGGAATTCCATGTTGACCATAACAGTGTATAAAAATTAAGGATAGAAAAAATGACAGAACCTATTTTACAAGTCAAGGACTTGTCGGTTTATTACAATAAAAAGAAGGCTCTGAATAGTGTCACTCTAGATTTTTTGCCCAATGAAATTACAGCTTTGATTGGACCATCTGGTTCTGGGAAATCAACCCTCTTAAAAGCTATTAATCGTATGGGTGATCTTAATCCAGAGGTGACGACTACAGGAACGGTTCTTTATAATGAACACAACATTTATGGGCCTAGGACTGATACTGTAGAGCTGCGAAAAGAAATCGGTATGGTCTTTCAGCAACCCAATCCTTTCCCGATGTCTATCTATGAGAATGTGGTCTATGGATTGAGAATTAATGGGGTTAAAGATAAGCATATCTTGGATGAAGCTGTTGAGACTTCTTTAAAAGGCGCTTCTATCTGGGATGAAGTGAAGGACCGTCTCCATGATTCGGCTATCGGTCTCTCTGGTGGGCAGCAGCAACGTGTCTGTGTAGCACGTGTACTTGCTACAAGCCCTAAAATTATTCTTCTGGATGAGCCAACTTCGGCCTTAGACCCTATTTCAGCAGGGAAAATTGAAGAAACCCTCTACGGTTTGAAAGATCAGTATACCATGCTCTTGGTTACAAGATCTATGCAACAGGCTTCACGGATTTCAGATAAAACAGCCTTTTTCCTAGGTGGAGATTTGATAGAGTTTAATTCGACCAAGCAAATGTTCCTAGAACCTGCTCATAAAGAGACAGAAGATTATATTACTGGTAAATTTGGATAAGAAGAAAGGATAAAGACAGGTATGCTTCGTGTACAATTTGAAGAAGATTTAGAGAAATTGCATAATCAATTTTATGCGATGGGAAATGAAGTACTTTCGCAAATCAATCGTACGGTCCGTGCTTTTGTAACACATGATCGAGATATGGCTAAGGAAGTTATCGAGGAAGACGCTGAAGTCAATGAATACGAAGTGAAATTGGAAAAGAAATCCTTAGAGATTATTGCATTGCAGCAACCAGTTTCACAAGACTTGCGGACAGTTATCACCGTACTAAAAGCAAGTTCAGACTTGGAAAGAATGGGCGACCATGCTGTATCAATTGCTAAGGCAACTATTCGTATGAAAGGTGAAATTCGCATTCAGTCTGTCGAGGAAGAAATCAAGAAGATGGGTCGTGATGTGAAAGACTTTGTTGAATCAGCCTTGGATCTTTATCTGAATGGAAGTGTAGATCAAGCTTATGAAGTGGCTGCTTTAGATGAAAAGATTAATCATTATTTCGAAAATATTCAGGAGTTAGCGACAGAAGAAATTCGCAAGAATCCTGAATCCATCGTAACTGGTCGTGATTATTTCCAAGTAATCAATTATTTGGAACGTATTGGCGACTACGCAAAGAACATTTGCGAATGGGTTGTCTACTTCGAAACAGGTAAAATTGTTGAAATGTAATGTTATAAAAGATGCGATTTATGTCGCATCTTTTTTTATATATGAAGCTATATAAGAAGTCTGTTTTTCATTGGATCTTAAGCTTGACTATGATACACTAGTAGAATATACGAAAGGCGATATTTTCATAGCAAAGAATTTAGGAGACGAAAATGAAGAAAAAATTTTTAGTTATTATCAGTATCTTGCTTATTTCTCTTTTAGCTTGCTTGGTTTATATGACTCAATTTTACAGCACAACTGGTTTAGACCGGAAGGAAGAAAAAATCATCAAACATGGTTTTAGATTGTTGGAAGAACAGATCGGGACTTATATCAAAGAAAACTACTCAGGAATCTCTAAAATAGAATTCTCGCCTATTTTCATCCAAGGTGGTAAGGACAATCCTCCATTCACAGCGGACGTCCTTCCAGTAATCTATGACGAGGAGGGAAATAGAGCCGTTTTAGGAGGACAAATCGGGAAAACTGGTTATCCTTCTTATGGAATACTCTCAGGATTACTTTTAAATTTTGATAATAATGATAATGAAATTATTGAATTAGAAAACTCTGCAAAGGGATTAGGGGTTGAAATAGATGTAAGTAATGCTAAAACTTTACCGGAAGAAGCGAAATTAACACCTCCAATTAAAGGAACAGACGATAACATTGATGCTTTGGTAAACGATGGTCAGTTGAAAAAAGTTATCAAAAGTGATGTTGGAAAGTCCTAAAGCAAAAATAAATTATAACCTTGAAATTAAAAGAGGAGAATATTGGAAATATCAATAGGCTTTGAAAAGAAAAACGATGCTGTTATTCTTAATATCACTACCCAGAGGAAAAAAGTTATGAAGAAAAAATTTTTTAAGTTACTTACTCTTATTTTAGTCTTAGCATCAGGAGGTATCTTTGTATACAACAAACTAACAAAACCAAACTTTAGCTCTAAAACAACCAAGCTCTATCAGCATGGATTTCAACTTCTTGAAGAACAAATTGGAACCTACATCAAAGAACATTATAAAGGTATTAAGAAGATTGAATTTTCTCCTATATATGTTACTGGGGATGATGGTTCTTCCATGTTGAATGCGGAAATTGTTCCAATTATTTATGATTCTCACGGGAATAAAGCAAAATTTGGAGGATTATATAAAAACTTTCAACATCCTGCTTATGGTACCATAGGTTATTTACGTCTGAGTTTTGATTATTCAGGGAATCCTTATATCGAACTAAGCACAGACTCAGGAGAATTCAAAGATGTGATTTACGGACAATCATTACCAGAAGAAATAAAAAGGAAGAAAATAAAGGATATTGATTTTAATTTTGAAACCTTAATAAAAGAAGGGAGGCTAAAAGGTGTTGAAAAATCAGATGTTGGAAGCCCAAATGCAGAGATTATTTACAATACGGAATTAAAGAAAGGAAGTCTGTTAGATGACATTGAGTGATAAAGGAACTCAAGACTTACAAAGACTTATAAAAAATTATGTAGAATTACCTGAAGGAAAAGTATTCAAACTTGATGATTTAGGAAATACTATAAAATTGTTCTTCACATAATTATCACAAAATGTATGTAAGTAATTTATTTAGTTGCAATTTTATTAACAAAATGGAGGAGACTGATGAAGAAAAAAATTTTTGTAATCTGCGTAGCTCTTATAGTTTTAATTTCAGGAGGAGTATATTGTATGACAAAGTGGATTGAACACCAAAACTCTCCATATAATGTTAGTGACGTTTTAGACGACAAAGGAGTGAAACTTTACAAACGCGGATTTCGTTTGTTGGAAGAACAACTAGCGACTTACATCAAAGAGCACTATTCAGGAGTTAGTAAAATAGAGTTTTCGCCAATTTTTGTTCAAGGTGGGGATGGACAGACTATGTTCGATGCTAATATCGTTCCCGTAATTTATGACAATCATGGGAATAAGGCTTATTTAGGGCGGAAGGTTGGTAAGCATGGATATGCAAGCTACGGTCTTTTGGGAGATCTACGGTTAGATTTTAATGGATTTGATGAGGAAGTGATTGAAATTGATGTAGATGGTAAATTTCTTGACATAACAAATTACAAAAGCTTGCCTCCAAAAGCTAAATTGACAACCAACCCCTCAATGGATGAAAATATTGTAGCGCTTGTCAATGCTGGTCACCTAAAAGATGTGGTTAAAAGTGAAAAAGGTAGTCTAAAAGCAGAAGTTGCCTATAATACAGAAATTAGGAAAGGAAATGAGTGGGAATGGCGTTGAATGATGAACAGGTGCAGCAATTGCAAACAAGAGTTCTAAAAATAATTAAAAACCATGATGTTGGTGAAGATTTTTCGTTAAAAAGGGGAGGACAAAAATATGTCTTAATCAACGAAGTCAACGAAACCACCCAAGCTATTGCTGTTGCGCCTCTTGATAAGGAAGGTAAGCCAGATTACAGTCAAACTACTATTGTCGTTGCTGGAACTCAAGATCCTGATGGAGACATTAATAATCATGTTATAGAGTCTGGATTTAATGCGGTACTGGCAAGAAATCAATTAACAGAACAGACAAAAGCAACACCGAAATCAAAATGGAAAGTTAATAAAATGGTATTTATGTTATAATACAGGTATATAGTTGCTATTACACAGTTTTCACGAAATACAAAAGGAGGAGACTGATGAAGAAAAAAATTTTTACAATCAGCGCAGTTCTTATAGTTTTAATTTCGGGAGGAGTATTATATATGCTAAATGTACAAAAGAGTTCGACAGGACTAGATGCAAAAGAAGAAAAAATCATCAAACATGGTTTCCGATTGTTTGAAGAACAGATTGGGACTTATATCAAAGAAAACCATTCAGGAATCTCTAAAATAGAATTCTCTCCAATTTTCATCCAAGGTGGTAAGGATAACCCTCCATTTACAGCTCATGTCCTTCCAGTAATCTATGACGAGGAGGGAAATAGAGCCGTTTTAGGAGGACAGTTTGGGAAAACCGGATATCCGGCTTATGGGTTAAGTAGTGATCTTAGGCTAGATTTTGACTATAATGATAATGAAATTATTGAATTAGGAAATTCTGCAAAAGGATTAGGGGTTGAAATAGATGTAAGTAACGTTAAAACCCTACCAGATGATGCTAAAATAAAAACAGCTATTAAACCGATTGATGAAAATATTGCAGCGCTGGTTGATACTAAAAAATTAAAAAATGTCAGAAAAACCAAAGAAGGAAGCCCAAAAGTTGAAATTGTCTATAACTTGGAAATCAAAAGAGGAGAATATTGGAAATGGCATTAACACATCAAAATATTCAAGACTTACATAGCGTAGTTCGAGATTGGAAAAATTTAGAACAGGGCACTAGAAGATCAATAACATTTGGCGGACCAGAATACGAAATCATCAATTCTGAAAATTCCGCAACAGAAGCTATCGCTGTCGCCCCTGTTGTAAATGACAAAGCTGATTATTCAAAGACCATTGTCTTAACAGCTGGTACACAGGACAAGATTAATCCATTGAAAAACTCTTTGGGTCAGATGGGCAATACCGTGAAATCTGTAATAGGTGCTGCTGATGCAGCATATGGCTCAGGTTTAAGTCCCCAATATGATACATTGGATAATTTTTTTGCGGAAACACAGAGGCGCTTGGAGGAGAAAGGGGTAGAAGGTGGTCAAATTTGGTATTCATCTGCTCATAGTCAAGGTGGAGTACCAAATGTAAAGCTTTCAGTAAAATATAGAGTTAAAGAGATTGTTAATTTCTACGATTGGGGGGCTAAAAAGGCTGTAGACAGTGGACATTTCACAAAATCAGAACTGAAATATTTAGAAAAGCATGCGATTATTTACTCAGATTCTGGGAAGGAAATTACAGGATGGGACGGGAACGGAGGAGCTATTCCCTATGGTAAAGTTCGCGTGTTTGAAGGAAAAAGCCATAGTGTTCAAACTCCAGATTTAAAAGGGAATAATTTTGATTTTGATAAGTATATCAAAAGAGGTAAATTTATTTCTGGCATGACTGAAAAGCAAGTCAGAAAAGCTATTGAAGTAAAACTAAAAGCTATTAAAAATGGTAAAAACAAAGAATTCTTAACTAGTCTAAACCCTAATTTTTACTTGATCCTGTACAAAAAAATGTATGGAGACTTCGCTCCTGAGCCTTCTAAGCAAGACTTAATCTCAATAAATAGAGGATACATTGATGAGCTACATGCTTCTTTAAGAACCAGCTCTGGCGACAAAATAATTAGTTTAAGAGAGGAACTTGTTCGCACAAGCGCTCAAACCGCTCAGCTTCAAGCCGAGGTCTACGAGCAAGAGATTAAAGATAAGTTAGCAAGTGCAAAATCAAAAGTAGAGGAACATATATCTGAACTGAGTAAAGCAGCTTATACCTTAGCGCACAATCTTTCTGCTGGTGAAGTAGAAGAACTCTTGTCTGAACTGACCTTATCAACTGCTTGGAATGGGGGGGACAGAAGCCTCTACTCTCGCCTCAGCAAGTGCATATACGACTAAAATGACAGAAATTGCTGGCAATTTAAACAAGTCCGCTGATAATATCGTAGCGATTGATCAAAAGGGCGCCCAGATTTTTACAAAAAAATAGGAGGAAATGCATGATTGAACCAAATACAGAAGATCGAGCTGAAGCCGAACGTATAAAAAAAGAATATTTAAAGATTCAGGAACGCATTGCCATTCGTGGCTTGATTTCAGCTAAAAGAGCTGTCCTTCTTGAAGAAAGTCAAGCATTGCAGATTTGGCTAGATAGTCAAGCTGAGGCCATGAAAACTTTTGCATCCACTCAAGTACCAGCTGACTTATCCGGGGCCTTCACAGGTGGAGCAGCAGATTCAATCAAGGAGGTACTAGGTGCTGTTCCTAAGCCTAGTTTGACCAGCCCTATCTTATAGGAGGCTCTATGGATATTCAGAAAAAGATCGATCGTCTTGATGACGAACACATAGCTTTTCGAAAGAAAGTTAGTGAGTATGAATGGGATTACCAAGATATGAGACGAGAGGCTAAAAATGTTTCAGAGGAAATGAGCGAATGGATATTTTCTTTCTGTCGTAACAATCCCGACTCTATCCCTACTTATGAACTGCATCAGCTAGAAGATAATAAAGATGAGTTTGAAAGGCAAATTCGACGCTTTGAGGATCGTCTGCAAGAGACCTACCAGGAAGAAAACCGCATCTATAACCAAAGCATAGCAGAACTCGAAAAAGAAAAAAGAAAAACCTAATGTTTTGAGTTTCTCGTGAATTACAAAGACAGGTCATCCTTGTCTTTTTCTTTGCTTTAAAATGTGGTAAAATGGTTTCGAAAAGTATTTAATGAACAGGATTTCCTGTATCTTAGATGAGGAGAAAAACATGCAAGCAGTTGCACATTTTATTGACACTTTTGTTCCTGAACACTACGATCTATTTCTAGATCTCAATCGTGCAGATAAGACCTTTTCAGGCAAGGTGACTATTATTGGGGAAGCTAAGTCAAGTAAGATTTCCCTGCACCAAAAGGACCTAGTAATCGATACTGTCGAAGTATCTGGTCAGACACGTCCTTTTACGGTTGACAATACGAACGAAGCTCTCTACATCGAGTTAGATGCCACAGGTCATGTTGAATTAACGGTGACCTACACTGGTAAGATCACGGATAATATGACTGGGATTTACCCTTCTTACTACACTGTGGACGGTGTAAAAAAAGAAATCATCTCTACGCAGTTTGAAAGCCACTTTGCCCGTGAAGCTTTTCCAAGCGTGGATGAGCCAGAAGCTAAGGCAACCTTTGACTTGGCTTTGAAGTTTGACCAGGCAGAAGGCGAGCTGGCTCTATCTAATATGCCAGAAATTGACATTGAAAATCGTAAAGCAACTGGTATTTGGAAGTTTGAAAGAACTCCACGTATGTCGTCTTATCTACTAGCTTTCGCTGCAGGTGATATGCAAGGAGTAACTGCCAAGACTAAAAATGGAACCCTAGTTGGTGTCTATGCTACAAAGGCACATCCGGCTAGTAATTTAGAATTTGCTTTAGACATTGCTGTTCGTTCCATTGAGTTTTATGAGGATTATTATGGCGTTAAATATCCGATTCCACAGTCTCTTCATGTAGCTTTGCCTGACTTCTCATCTGGTGCCATGGAAAACTGGGGTCTGGTTACTTATCGCGAGATTTACCTCTTGGTTGATGAAAACTCTACGGTATCTAGTCGACAAGATGTTGCTCTTGTTGTTGCTCATGAGTTGGCTCACCAATGGTTCGGAAATCTTGTCACTATGAAGTGGTGGGATGACCTTTGGCTTAACGAAAGCTTTGCTAATATGATGGAATATGTCTGCGTCAATGCCATTGAGCCGACTTGGAATATCTTTGAGAATTTCCAAACAACCGGAGTTCCACTTGCTCTGAAACGTGATGCGACAGATGGAGTTCAGTCTGTCCATGTAGAAGTAAATCATCCAGACGAGATTAATACCTTGTTTGACCCAGCAATCGTATATGCTAAGGGAAGCCGTCTCATGCATATGCTTCGCCGCTGGTTGGGAGATGAAGCCTTTGCCAAAGGTTTAAACGCTTACTTTGCTAAACACCAGTATGGAAATACAATCGGACGTGACCTTTGGAATGCACTTGGAGATGCTTCTGGTCGCGATGTAGCGGCCTTTATGGACTCTTGGTTGGAGCAACCTGGCTATCCTGTTTTATCAGCTCGTGTAGAAAATGACACCTTGAAGTTGACTCAGAAGCAATTCTTTATTGGTGAACATGAAGACAAGAAGCGGACTTGGGTTCTGCCCTTAAATAGCAATTGGAAAGGTTTGCCAGATACACTGGAAACTGAAACACTTGAAATTCCAAACTATGCTGCTTTGGCAGCTCAGAACCAAGGAGCTTTGCGTTTCAATACAGAAAACACAGCCCACTATATTACAGATTATCAAGGTCTTTTGTTAGACCAGATTCTAGATACGATTACTGAGTTAGACAGCACTAGCAAGCTCCAAGTAGTGCAGGAACGCCGTCTCTTAGCAGAAGCTGGCCACATTTCATTTGCTGAATTGGTTCCAGTAATTGAAAAACTGACAGATGAAAGCTCCTACTTGGTTGTTTCTGGGGTTAAAGCTGTTCTGAGTGGTTTAAAAATCTTCGTTGAAGAAGGTAGCGAGACTGAAGAAGCTTATAACGACTTGGTTATCAAGCTTAGCCGGTTCAACTTCGATCGTTTAGGTTTTGAAGCTAAAGATGGAGAAAGTGATGAAGACGAATTAGTCCGTCAAATCGTTATTGGAAACTTGATTGCTGCCAATGATGAAAAAGCGACTCAAGAAGCTGACGGCATCTTTAAAGCTCACCAAGATGATCTAGAAAAACTTCCTGCAGCTATCCGCTTGCATATCCTGATTAACCAAATTAAACATCATGAGAGCAAGGAACTGACGGATCAATATCTGAAGAATTATGTATCGACAGTTGATGGAAGTTTCAAGAGACAATTGGCTTCGGCTCTGGCCTACACTAATGATAAGGAAACGCTCGATCAAATTTTAGAAGCTTTAAAGAATAAAGACATTGTCAAGCCACAAGATTTAGCTATGAGCTGGTATTTCCCTTTACTCAACCATGATTTCACTCAAGCTACTGTTTGGACTTGGGCTCGTGAGAATTGGGACTGGATTAAGGCGGCCTTGGGAGGCGATATGAGCTTTGATAAGTTCGTCATTTATCCAGCTAATGCCTTCAAGACAGCAGAAAGGCTCGCTGAATACAAGGCTTTCTTCGAACCTCAGTTGTCAGATATGGCTATCAGTCGTAATATTAGCATGGGTATCAAAGAAATTGCTGCGCGTGTTGATTTAATTGCACGAGAAAAAGAAGCAGTAGAAAAAGCTCTTCTTGTTACGAAATAAAAATGAAAACTCATAGATATCACTACAATTTTGTAGTGCTCTCTATGAGTCTTTTTATTTTTGCTTATTGAAATAAGCAAGATTTTTAAGGTTTTTATATAGGATGACGCTTAAAACGGTTGTTAGAGTAATTTTGATCAAATCCGGAATCATAAATGGCAAGACGACACTTGTCCAAGCAATTTCTAGGCTTTTGTGAGTAACTAGCATAAAACCAATCAATCCACCAAAAAAGAGAACTACCTCACCCAATAAATTAGCAATAAAAATATGAATAGGCTGTCCTTTTTGCCCTGCTAAAAAAGAAGTAACCAAGGCTCTGAGAGGGAAGAAAAGAAGAAATCCTGCTGTAGGTCCGTAAAATGCTTGAAATCCTCCACTTCCTCCTGAAAATACAGGAAGACCAATTGCTCCTAATAAAAGATAAATGATGACAGCTAAAGTAGCTTCCTTAGGACGAAAGAGACTAGCAACTAAACCAATAGCTAAAGTCTGCAAGGTTATTGGAATAGGTCCGAAGGGAATTTGAAAAGGAGAAAGAGCAGCGATTAGAGCTGCACCTAAAGCAATCAAAGTCATTGATTCTATTTTTTTCACAACAGTAAACCTCTTTATTTATTGATGGTAACTATTTTACAAAAAAAGACTTGAGCTGTCAATTTTTATGTTTAGAAAAGTTTAAGAAAAAATTTAGTCCCTTTTAAGAAAAAGAAATTAAGATATAAATATCCTAAAGAAGGGATGTGGTGAATTCATGAAGTAAGACTTCTTCACTTTATCACAGAAACTTAAAACAGAAAGAAGGAAAAACTTAGAATGAATAAAGAGAAAATGATTGTTGTAGAAAAAAGCACCAAGTGGTGGCTATCAGTAGTAGCGACAGGTTCTTTAGTAGTCGGCTTGCTTGGTGGCTATACATTCGGTTCTTTGACGCAAAAAGCAACAAATCAGCAATCGACCGTTCAAACATCAAAAACGCAGCAAAATAATCAAGACGGCAATAATATGCAAGGTCCTGGTGGACAATCACCTCAAGGCCAGGGTCAAAACAATGGAAATGGTATGCCACCTCAAATGAATGGTCAAGATGGACAAGGCGGTCCTGGTGGTAACGGGGGACCTGGAGGTCCAGGAGGCCAGCCACCGCAAGGAAATAATAATCAAGAAGGCGGTAGCAATTCTAAGAAGAAACCAGCCAATGCAGATGGAAGTACGAAGGATAAGGATAGTAATTCTAACCAAAATAATGAAGAAAACACTACAAAATCTTAATCCATTTGTTAAAGTCATGATATAATAATTAAAGAATTATACTAAGATCCAAAAAATGATAAAAAAATTCTTTATTTTATAATAATCTTAAATGAAGCCGATTAGTATCTTATAGCAGGAGGAGAACAAGATGATTAAGATTTTACTAGTAGAAGACGACTTAGGGTTGTCAAACTCTGTATTTGATTTCTTAGATGACTTTGCGGATGTCATGCAGGTTTTTGATGGTGAAGAAGGTCTCTATGAAGCTGAAAGCGGTGTTTATGATTTGATTCTACTGGATCTGATGCTTCCTGAAAAAGACGGCTTTCAAGTTTTAAAAGACTTGCGTGAAAAAGGAGTCTCAACTCCTGTTCTCATCATGACTGCTAAAGAAAGTTTGGATGATAAAGGACATGGCTTTGAATTAGGGGCAGATGACTATCTAACCAAGCCGTTTTATTTAGAAGAATTAAAGATGCGGATCCAGGCCTTACTCAAGCGTTCAGGAAAATTTAATGAAAATACTTTATCATATGGTGATGTGACAGTAAATCTTTCTACCAATACCACTTTGGTGAATGGAAAAGAAGTAGAATTACTGGGAAAAGAATTTGATTTATTAGTTTATTTCCTGCAGAACCAAAACGTAATTCTACCTAAAACTCAGATTTTTGATCGACTCTGGGGCTTTGACAGTGATACTACCATTTCTGTCGTTGAAGTCTATGTCTCAAAAATTCGGAAAAAATTGAAAGGAACGACTTTTGCGAACAATATGCAAACCCTTCGCAGTGTCGGTTACATTTTGAAGAATGCTGAATAAACTTAGACGAACTTTTTATGCGGATGATTTTTCATATTTCATTCGCTATTTTGGTGTATTCACACTGATTTTCTCGGCCATGACTCTTTTAATCATTCAGATTATGCGCTCAGGGCTCTATACAACCGTTGACGATAATTTAAAAAGTTTAAGTCAGAATCCCAGATCTGTCCTCCACCTTGCTTTGGCTCGTGCAGCCAATATGCAACCGACGATTGATGAAGGTCAGTCATCTGATGATGATACTGGGCCACAAGACGCCCCAGACCCTGGACCAATGGATAATCTGAAGGTGAATTCAAACACTGAAGCAGTCTTGTTCGATGAGGAATTGAAACCATTGACTACTGCAGATCATTTTCTTAGTTTAAAAAAGATTTCAATCAAGAAAAAGGATGTAGGTAAAATTATTCAGACTACTTTGAAAAACAACTATGGACAAGAAGAACTGTATCGTATGTTGGTTTTTGAAATTAATCCAAGCGAATTCTTATCTGGGAATCTTTTGAACAAAGTAAAATATGCAGCAGTTTTGATTAATGTCAATCAATTGGAGCAAACCAGTCAGAATCATGAACAAATCATTGTCATTGTTATGATTAGTTTCTGGTTAATTTCAATTATTGCCAGTATCTATTTGGCTCGGGTCAGTGTGAAGCCTCTGATAGACAGTATGCAGAAGCAAAAATCTTTTGTTGAAAATGCAAGCCATGAGTTGCGTACTCCTTTAGCTGTTTTGCAAAACCGTTTGGAAACTCTTTTCCGCAAACCGGAAGCTACGATTATGGAATCTAGTGAAAATATTGCCTCCAGTCTGGAAGAAGTTCGGAATATGCGGATGCTAACAACTAATCTATTGAATCTTGCAAGAAGAGATGATGGCATTAAAGCTGAAATTGCTGATGTTGAACCAGAATTTTTCACTACAACATTTGCCAACTACGAAATCATTGCGGATGAAAACGAGAAAGTATTTGTCTTCGAAAACCATATTAACCATAATATCAAGACAGATAGAACACTTCTAAAACAGCTGATGACCATTCTCTTTGATAATGCTGTAAAATATACGGAAGAAGATGGGGTTATTAAGTTTATAGTATGGTCAAAAGACCGTTCTCTATACTTGAGAGTGTCCGATAACGGACCTGGAATCAATAATGAAGACAAAAAGAAAATTTTTGATCGTTTTTATAGGGTTGATAAGGCTAGAACAAGACAAAAGGGTGGTTTTGGTCTAGGTCTATCTCTTGCAAAACAAATAGCCGATGCTCTAAAGGGTACAATTACTGTTAAAGATAATAGACCGAAAGGTACCATTTTTGAAGTCAAAATTTCCATCAAATCAGAAAGCAAGAAACGAGTTGGTCGATTGAGTGATGGAAAAAAAGATTGAAGGTTTTATTCTAAAGAGTAGCTATTGGATAGACATCATTGTCTTTGTTAAAATAGGATTAAGAGATATATAGTGATTCTAAAAAGCTTGGTTTTATTAAGCCAAGCTTTGTTGTTATATTTAAAAATCAGCTCAAAGAGCTGATTTTTAATTTTTAATAGACCAAACGCTAACAGATTGTTCTTCAACAGGGAACTCTCCCCAACCTTCTTCATCGATAGTGACAATTGTTTGGCAATTACCAAGGTAGTCCGAACACTCGTGACCTGACCAATCTTGGCCAAAATACATCCGTTTTGAAGTAGCAGTAGCATTTGAAATTAGAACAGCGATAGGCTGACTACCATCTTGACCAGCCCTTGTCCATCCGATACAATTAGGGTCATCAAAATAGTCAGTCTCTTCACCATATGCTAGGTTTAGACGAAGGTCCAATAGTTTGTCAATCTCTTCTCGGAAATCTTGCTGAGCAAATTCACCATTTATGCCATAGTAGTCTCCGTAGAAAATACATGGGAGGCCAGACTCTCGAAGTAGAATAAGAGCATATGCTGCCGGTTTAAACCATTCTTCAACAGTAGATTCAAGAGCTTGACCACGCTGAGTATCATGATTTTCTACAAATGTCACAGCTGATTCTGGGTGATTTTTTACTAAAGTATGATCAAAAATAGTACGCAAGTCATATTCTTCACCCTTTTGACTTGCTTCAAAAAGATTAGTATGCAATTTAACATCGACAAGATCGAAGCGATAGTCAATATTTTCTAAGTAGTCATTATTAGCAGCTTCATCATTATTCCAAAACTCTCCGAAAACGTAGAAATCATCACCATATTCTTGCAAAATATCTCGAATAAAGTTGGCCATAAAGAAGGAATCTATATGCTTAACTGCATCTAAGCGAAAGCCACGTATACCGGTAGTTTCGATAAACCATTTAGCCCAATCGTATAGGTTTTTAATAACATCTGGATGTTTGAAGTCTAGATCGGCATACATTAGATAGTCATAGTTTCCATTTTCACTGTCTACCAGCTCGTCATTCGCCCAACCTTTATTATCACCTTGAATTAAATAAATACCAGAGCGTCGACTTTTTGCATCAAAGTCAGTTCCAGTGAAATGATACCAATGCCATTCAAAGTCATTATATTGCTTGTTTCTTCCTGGAAAAGTAAAGTGAGTCCATCCTTTAATCATAAAGGGCTCAGAAATAGCAGTAGTACGGTCATTTGGATCTACTTCGATAACCGTAAATGTTTCAGTTCCGTCGGCAGCAGCCTTATGATTTAAAACGACATCAGCAATTGGTTCGATGCCATTGTCTTTTAGTGTTTGGATCGCTTGAAGATATTCTTCTTTTAATCCATACTTAGTCCGAACAGTTCCTTTTTGATCAAACTCTCCTAAATCAAATAAGTCGTAAATACCATAGCCGACATCATTTGAGCCGGTTGCTTTAAAAGCTGGAGGCATCCATATTTTTTTAATCCCTTTGGCCGCTAAATTTGGCGCATCCATTGCTAATCGATTCCAATGCTGGCCATCATCTGGCAGATACCATTCGAAATACTGCATTAAAGTTTGGTTTTTCATATCAAATTCCTTATTCAATCAATTATTCTGACTCCTAGAATGTATTCGTGTCAGATTTACCGCTATTTTATCAAAAATAGAAGGAGGACGCAAAAGTTTGCGTCACTGTTTTTTGAACCTTATCTCAAATACTGTACAATTATGATCGTTTAGAAGTAGCAAAATCGCATCCCAATGAATTAAGGCGCAAAAAAAGCTCCGAAGAGCTCATTTTGTATGCAGTTAATTGATTAACCAAGTTTTGCTGCAAGACGTGCTTTATCACGGCTAGCTTTGTTCTTGTGGATCAAACCTTTAGTTTCTGCTTTATCGATAGCTGAGCTAGCAGCGCGGTAAAGTTCTTCAGTTGGGTTTGCTTCAAAAGCTTTGATTGCAGTACGCATAGCTGATTTTTGAGCTGAGTTTTTTTCGTTGTGTTTAACGTTCAATTCAGCGCGTTTGATAGCTGATTTAATGTTTGCCAAGTTTTTCACCTCCAATGTATACTAACTATCTAATTATATATGAAAAGTTCGCATTTGACAAGCCTTAATTATTCTTTTAAAAAAATATCACTTGATTTCAATCGATTATAGTTATTTCTTTAAGTAAATCTCATCTATTTCATGGTTATGAGCTTTATGAAGGATTAATTCAGCGCGATTGCGAGTTGGCTCAATATAATCTTTTAAGTTAACTAAATTAATAGATTTCCATATGTTGCGAGCCATTTTCATAACATCTTCAACTGGTTCTTGGGTGAAGCGATGGTAGTAGTTCTTTGAATCCTGTCTAGCCAAGTCCAATAATTTACCAAAACGATCAAGATACCATTTCTCGATATTCTCAACCTCAGCGTCTACATAAATAGAAAAATCAAAGAAATCTGTTATATAGAGACGTTCATTTTGAGGATTTTGAAAAACATTAATCCCTTCAACAATGACGAAATCAGCAACTTGGATTGTCTGTGTCTGATTTGGAACAATATCATAGATTTCATGAGAGTAGACAGGAACCTGATAAGTTTGTCCGTTTTTTAGGTGATCTAAGAAATTTAGAAGAAGTTCCATGTTATAACTTTCAGGGAAGCCTTTTCTATTTAAAAGGTCATGTTTCTGTAAGATTGAGTTCGGATATAAAAAACCGTCTGTTGTTACGAGTTCAACTTTTGCATTCTCAAAAGTTCTAGAAAGTAAAATCTGGAGAAGGCGGCTTGTTGTCGACTTTCCAACTGCTACGCTACCAGAAACACCAATGATAAAAGGCTGTTTTTTTAAGGTTTTTTGTAGAAATATTCCCTTTGAAAAAGCAAGATCTTCTTTGGCTCTCTTATAAATTTGAATCAGATTAGTTAATGGTAAATAGATATCCATAACATCTTGCAAACTAATTTCATCATTAAAACTTTTTATTGAATTTAATTCTTCTTCAGTTAATGGCGGTGTTGTTTTTCTATGTAATTGTTGCCATCTTTCTCGGCTAATTCTATCAAAATGAAGGAATTCGTTTGTCATATTTTTTCTCCTATCAACTTGATTAGTATACCATATTGTTAAAAAAATTGTAGAAAATATTGTAAACGGTTTACATTTTAGGTAAAATTGTGATAAAATTAATTTATGTCAAAGATGTATTTTGCAGAAAATCCGGATGCTAAGCACGATATCCATAAATTACAACTGAATTTATTAGGTCAACCAATGACCTTCCTTACGGATGCTGGCGTCTTTAGCAAGAAGATGATCGATTATGGTAGTCAGGTCCTCCTGTCTACCATAGATTTTTCTATAGGAGATACTATTTTGGATCTGGGCTGTGGTTATGGTCCATTAGGTTTAACATTAGTAAAGTCGCAAGCTGTGAAAGCCACCTTAGTGGATATTAATTTGCGTGCTTTGGATTTAGCCCGAAAAAACGCCGAACTTAATGGGGTTTCAGCGGAAATCTTTCAATCCAATGTCTATGATCAAGTAATTGGAATTTTTGATCATATAATTAGTAATCCTCCCATTAGAGCTGGGAAGCAAGTAGTTCATCAAGTTATTACAGGTAGCCTTGAACATTTGACGGTAGGTGGTGACCTAACTATCGTCATACAGAAGAAGCAGGGGGCGCCAAGCGCTAAAGCCAAAATGGAAGAAGTTTTTGGAAATTGTGAAGTTGTCAAAAAAGATAAAGGCTACTATATTTTAAGGAGTGAGAAACTAGAATGAGAGCTGTCGACATTATTCAAAAAAAACGTGATGGTTTGGAATTAACAAAAGAAGAAATTCAATGGTTGATTGATGGTTATGTTGCTGGTACAGTGCCCGATTATCAAATGTCTTCTTTTGCAATGGCTATTTACTTTAAGGGAATGACAACCAGAGAAATTTCAGACTTGACTATGACAATGGTAGGAACAGGTCAGCAAATTGACTTATCAGAAATTTCTGGTATTAAAGTGGATAAGCATTCTACTGGTGGTGTTGGCGACAAGGTTACCTTAATCCTTGTTCCCTTGGTTGCTAGCTTTGGTGTACCAGTTGCAAAGATGAGTGGTCGAGGTCTAGGTCATACGGGCGGAACTATTGACAAACTGGAATCTGTAAAAGGATTTCAAGTGGAGCGCAGTCAAGAAGAATTTATCAAACAAGTTCAAGAAATCGGGCTTTCTGTAATTGGTCAGTCAGATCAACTTGTGAAAGCTGATAAGTTGCTTTATGCTCTTCGTGATGTGACCGCAACAGTCGACACAATTCCTCTAATTGCGAGCTCTGTTATGAGTAAGAAGATTGCTGCCGGAGCAGATAGTATTCTTCTAGATGTGACAGTTGGTGAAGGCGCCTTTATGAAGAATATTGAAGATGCGCGTCGCCTTGCTCAGACCATGGTTGAGTTAGGTAAAGCTGTAGGCAGACGAACAGTAGCTGTTATTACAGATATGAGCCAACCTGTGGGCACAAGCATTGGTAATCGTTTGGAAATCCTTGAGGCTCTGGAAATTCTTCAAGGAAAAGGCAGAGAAGATGTAACCCATTTTATCTGTGAGTTAGCTCAAATTATGCTAAGCTTAGCAAATGTGGAAAAAACTATAGAGGAAGTTCGCGAGCATGTAATGAACGGCTCTGCTCTTGAAAAATTTGAAGCTATGATTCAAGCGCAGGGCGGTGACTTGGAAGACCTTTATAGGCCATCTTCAGCTCAGTATATAGTAGACGTCACTGCAGATCAGTCTGGTTTCATTTCTGAACTACCAGCTATGGAATTCGGTTTATTTGCTATGCGTTTAGGTGCTGGTCGAGCAGTTAAATCAGACAAACTAGACTATGAAACCGGAATTGTTTTTGAGAAAAAAGTTGACGAAGCTGTTCAGTCTGGTGAAGTAGTAGCTAAAATCTATGCTAATCAAAAAATCTCTGAGGAAATGCTTACAGAATTCAAAAAAAATGTTAGAATAGATGTCGAACGGAAAAAAGTAAGCGAAATCATTGAGGTTATTTCTTGAGTTTAAAGGAGAAAAAAATGAAATTGAACAAATACATTGACCATACTCTTTTAAAGCCGGAAGCAACAAAAGAGCAAATTGAAAAAGTAATTGAAGAAGCCAAAGAATATGATTTTGCAAGCGTCTGCGTTAACCCAACTTGGGTAAAGCTTGCAGCTGAAGAACTAAGCGGATCTGATGTAAAAGTTTGTACAGTTATAGGTTTCCCTTTGGGGGCAACCACTCCTGAAGTAAAGGCATTTGAAACAAAAAATGCGATTGAAAATGGGGCTGATGAAATTGATATGGTAATCAATATTGGAGCTCTCAAATCTGGCAACTTGGATTTGCTTGAAAGAGATATTCAAGCAGTAGTAGAAGCAAGTGGTGAGAAACTTGTGAAGGTTATTATTGAAACTTGTCTTTTGACGGATCAAGAAAAAGTTCTGGCCTGTCAAGTTTCCCAAAAGACTGGAGCAGACTTTGTGAAAACATCGACCGGTTTTTCAACTGGTGGTGCCACTGTAGAAGATGTAGCTTTGATGAGACAAACAGTTGGTCCTGATATGGGGGTTAAAGCATCTGGAGGCGCTCGTTCTTATGATGATGCTCAAGCTTTCATTAAAGCTGGAGCTACCCGGATTGGTGCTTCATCAGGTGTTGCTATCATGAAAGGGGAAACAGCTAGTGGCAACTACTGATTTAATTGATTTGGCCGTAGAGACAAGCAAAAATGCGTATGTTCCCTATTCTCACTTTCCAATTGGTGCTGTACTAGTTACTAAAGATGGTCGTGTGTTCACTGGAGTTAATGTTGAGAATGCCAGTTTTGGTTTGACAAACTGTGGCGAACGAACAGCAATTTTTAAAGCAGTTTCTGAAGGAGCACTTGAGTTTGAAGAGCTGATTGTCTATGGGCAGACAGAAAAGCCTATTTCTCCATGTGGAGCATGCCGTCAAGTGATGGCAGAATTTTTTAATAAAGATCTAAAAGTGACATTAGTCGCTAAAGATAAATCGACGGTCGTGATGACGGTCGGGGAATTACTTCCATATTCTTTTACCGACTTAAAATAGTTGGTAGTCTGGGTCATCTGACCACACAATTTTGCAACATTGTTGCATATCTTATTTAGGAGGTTCAGAAATGAACAAGAAAAAATGGCTAGGCCTTGGTCTAGTAGCTGTCGCAGCAGTAGGACTTGCTGCATGTGGTAACCGTGCGTCTCGCTCAAATAGCAATTCAGATGCTAAAACAGATCTGAAAGCTGCTATCGTAACCGATACTGGTGGTGTTGATGACAAGTCATTCAACCAATCAGCATGGGAAGGTTTGCAAGAATGGGGTAAAGAAAACGGTCTTTCAAAAGATCATGGTTTCACTTACTTCCAATCAACAAACGAATCAGAGTATGCTAATAACCTTGAGCAAGCTGCATCAAGTGGTTATAAAGCAATTTTTGGTATTGGATTTGCTCTTCGTAACGCTGTAGAAGCTGCTGCCAAAGACCACTCAGACATCAACTATGTCATCATTGATGATGAAATCAAAGGTCAAGACAATGTCGCTTCTGCTTTGTTTGCAGATAACGAAGCAGCTTATCTTGCAGGTGTAGCTGCAGCGAAAACAACTAAAACAAAAGTTGTTGGATTTGTAGGTGGTATTAAAGGTGCCGTATTGACTCGTTTTGAAAAAGGTTTCGAAGCTGGTGTTAAATCAGTAGACCCATCTATCAAGATTGATGTTCAATATGCAGAATCATTTGGTGATGCTGCTAAAGGTAAAACAATTGCTGCTGCACAATATACAGCAGGTGCTGATATCATTTATCAAGTAGCTGGTGGTACAGGTGCTGGTGTCTTCAACGAAGCGAAATCAATCAATGAAACAAGAAACGAAAGCGAAAAAGTTTGGGTTATTGGTGTGGACCGTGACCAAGAAGCCGAAGGAAAATTTAAATCTAAAGATGGTAAAGAATCTAACTTCGTTCTTGCTTCTACCTTGAAAAAAGTTGGTGGAACAGTTAAAGACATCGCAACCAAAGCATCTAAAAACCAATTCCCTGGTGGTAAAACAACAGTTTATGGTTTGAAAGATGGTGGTGTTGATTTGACAACTAAAGCTTTGTCAGATGATGCTAAAAAAGCAGTAGAAGATGCTAAAGCTAAAATTCTTGACGGAAGCATCAAAGTTCCTGCAGAATAAAATTCAAACATTGACTCTCAGGAAGCGATCTTAGAGAGATCGCTTCTTTGAGATTGAGGCAAAAGGTTTTGTCTCAATAGAGCTTACTAACTCTTAGTAGGTTCTATTGAAATAAAAATTTTGAAAGGATGGGATCACAATGACACATGAAAATGTCATCGAAATGCGGGAGATTACCAAAATTTTTGGACAATTTGTTGCAAATGACAAAATTAACTTTCATCTTCGTCGTGGTGAAATTCATGCTCTTTTAGGAGAAAACGGAGCAGGTAAATCTACTTTGATGAATATGTTGGCAGGATTGCTTGAGCCTACTAGTGGTGAAATTGCAGTAAATGGGCAAGTTGTTAAACTAGACTCACCATCAAAAGCTGCCTCTTTAGGTATTGGAATGGTGCACCAACACTTTATGCTGGTCGAAGCATTTACAGTTGCTGAGAATATTATTTTAGGAAGTGAAATTACTAAGAATGGTGTTCTAGACATCAAAAAAGCAATCCAAGAGATAAAAGAATTATCTGAAAAATATGGTCTTGCCGTAGATCCTTCTGCAAAAGTCGAAGACATTTCTGTCGGAGCCCAACAACGCGTTGAAATCCTAAAAACTTTATATCGTGGTGCTGACATCCTTATTTTTGACGAACCAACTGCTGTATTAACACCTGCTGAAATTGACGAATTGATGATCATTATGAAGAACCTCGTCAAAGAGGGTAAATCAATCATTTTGATTACGCACAAGTTGGATGAAATTCGTGCAGTTTCTGATCGTGTTACAGTTATTCGTCGTGGTAAAAGTATTGAAACGGTTGAGATTGCTGGTGCTACAAACCAAGATCTAGCTGAAATGATGGTAGGACGTTCTGTTTCATTTACAACCGAAAAAAATCCTCCTCAACCAAAAGAAGTCATTCTTTCAATCAAAGATTTAGTTGTTAATGAAAACCGTGGTATTCCAGCTGTCAAGAATTTATCGCTTGATGTTCGTGCAGGTGAAATTGTTGGTATTGCCGGAATTGACGGAAATGGACAAAGTGAATTAATCCAAGCGATTACTGGTTTGCGTAAAGTTAAATCAGGAACTATTAATATCAAAGGTAAGGACGTAGTTGGCTTGCCTCCTCGTAAGATTACGGAAATGAAAGTCAGTCATGTCCCTGAAGACCGTCATCGTGATGGTTTGGTCCTTGATTTGACTATTTCTGAAAATATCGCTTTACAAACTTACTATAAAGAACCACTGAGCAAGAATGGTATTTTGAATTATACTAATATTCATAATTATGCTCGTAAACTGATGGAAGAGTTCGATGTTCGTGCGGCAAATGATTATGTTCCTGCATCAGCTCTATCTGGAGGAAACCAGCAAAAGGCAATTATTGCTCGTGAAGTAGACCGTGATCCAGACCTTCTAATTGTTAGCCAGCCTACACGTGGATTAGACGTTGGTGCGATTGAGTATATCCATAAACGTTTAATTGGTGAGCGTGATAAAGGAAAAGCAGTTCTTGTTGTCAGCTTTGAATTGGATGAAATTCTCAATTTATCTGATAGAATTGCCGTTATTCATGACGGTAAAATTCAAGGTATCGTAACGCCAGCTGAAACCAATAAACAAGAGCTTGGTATTTTGATGGCCGGAGGAGAGCTAAAGAAGGGAGATTCTAATGTCTAAGAAAACACAGCAGATTGCCGTTCCTTTGATTTCTGTCGTTCTCGGGATTTTACTCGGTGCGATTATCATGTGGATTTTCGGCTACGATGCTATTTGGGGGTATGAAGAACTTTTCAAAACAGCCTTTGGTACTCTAAGAAGTTTGGGGGAAATCTCTCGTGCAATGGGACCACTGATCTTGATCGCCCTTGGTTTTGCAGTGGCTAGTAGAGCTGGCTTCTTCAACGTTGGTTTGCCTGGTCAAGCTTTGGCTGGCTGGATTACTGCCGGTTGGTTTGCCCTATCATTTCCAAATTTACCGCGGCCACTTATGCTCATCATGACTGTATTCCTTGGTATTGTAGCAGGTGGTATTATTGGTGCGATTCCTGGTATTTTACGTGCTTACCTTGGAACCTCAGAGGTCATCGTAACGATCATGATGAACTATATCGTTCTATATGTTGGTAATGCCTTTATCCATAGTTTCCCGAAATCTGTCATGCAGAGTGTGGATTCTAGTATCACTGTAGGCCCTAACGCTACTTATCAGACAGAATGGTTGCGTGCCTTGACCAATAATTCGCGGATGAACATCGGAATCTTCTTTGCAATTATTGCAGTTGTTCTTGTATGGTTCCTTCTTAAGAAAACGACACTTGGTTTTGAAATTCGTTCAGTAGGTATCAATCCACATGCAAGTGAGTATGCTGGTATGTCAGCAAAACGGACAATTATCCTTTCAATGATCATTTCTGGTGCCCTTGCTGGTGTCGGAGGAGTAGTAGAAGGACTTGGTACATTCCAAAACGTATATGTTCAAGGTAGCTCATTAAGTGTTGGTTTCAATGGTATGGCAGTTAGTCTTCTTGCAAGTAATTCTCCTGTGGGAATTCCTTTTGCAGCCTTCCTGTTTGCAGTACTTCAAGTTGGAGCTCCAGGTATGAATGTTGCAACCATTCCTTCTGAATTGGTCAGCATCGTAACAGCATCTATCATCTTCTTTGTAAGTGTTCATTACATTATTGAACGTTTTATCAAACCACGCAAACAAGAAAAGGGAGGTAAATAAGATGAATTTTGTCTCAATGCTAAATTTGTTAGTGTCGTCAATGCTTATTTATGCGGCTCCTTTGGTTTTCACTAGTATTGGTGGTGCCTTCTCTGAACATTCAGGTGTTGTTAACGTGGGACTTGAAGGTATTATGGTAATGGGTGCTTTCTCAGGTGTTGTTTTCAACCTTACGTTTGAAAGTACTTTCGGTAGTTTAACACCTTGGTTGGCCCTTTTGGTCGGTGGAATAGTCGGACTTATTTTCTCACTTATCCACGCAGTTGCTACTATCAACTTCCGTGCAGACCATGTTGTCAGTGGTACAGTTTTGAACTTAATGGCCCCTGCCTTGGCAATTTTCTTAGTAAAAGCTCTTTACGGAAAAGGTCAAACTGATAATATTCGAGTTTCTTTTGGTAAATTTAATTTCCCAATTCTGTCTGATATTCCTGTTATTGGTGATATCTTCTTCAAGCACACCAGTCTGATGGGTTACTTGGCTGTAGGTTTTGCCTTTGTCGCTTGGTTCATCATGTTTAAGACGAAATTTGGTCTTCGTCTTCGCTCTGTTGGTGAACATCCACAAGCTGCAGATACACTGGGAATTAATGTTTATCTGATGCGCTATTGGGGAGTAATAATTTCTGGATTCCTCGGTGGTGTCGGTGGAGCGATCTACGCACAATCAATCTCAGTTAACTTTGCTGCAACAACAATCATTGGACCAGGTTTCATTGCTCTAGCGGCTATGATCTTTGGTAAATGGGATCCAATTGGAGCAATGCTTTCAAGTCTTTTCTTTGGATTATCTCAAAGTTTGGCAGTTATCGGAAGTCAATTGCCATTCCTATCTCATGTTCCAGCGGTTTACTTGCAGATTGCGCCTTACGTTTTGACAATTCTTGTCCTAGCACTCTTCTTCGGAAAAGCTGTAGCACCTAAGGCGGATGGTATTAACTATATCAAATCAAAATAAAGTGAAGCAGGAAATTTCCTGTTTCTTTTTTGTTTTTATGGAGAGTAAAATTGTATTATGTGGTATAATGTCCATAACAATTTAGGAGTGTAAGATGAATATACAAGTAAGAATTCAATTGTCTGATAAAGAAAAGAATGCTGCTTTGGCTATTGTAAAAGAATGCAACCAAGTTGATCAGACATATAGAATTCCATATCTAGACAACAATTATAATGACAATCCCAACATGCCTGCTTTTATCTTAGCTTTTGAGGACGAGGCTTTGGTTGGCTTTTTATCAATATATGCTGATGAACCACATGAAGCAGAAGTATCTATTTACGTTGCTCCTGCTTATCGCTGTCAAGGCATCGCTAAGGCACTAGTAAGTGAATTTAAGAAGACTGCTAAGCGTTATCAGCTTATTAATGTCCATTATGTTTCAGAAACTAATTTTTTAGATCAACATCCAGATTTTTGGAATGAATATTCTACTAACCTAGAAGAGAATGAGATTTGGCTGGAACAAGACTCTTGTCAATTCTATTTGGAGGATCTTTCAGATATAGAAGTTTCTTTAGCAGACCTAAGTTTAATTAGTGACATTGCAAATTTCCAATCGCAAGAGTTTGGTAGTACATTGACTTGTGCGGAAAAGTATGCCAGAGAGGCTGTACTTGATGAAACTTGTCGCTTATATGTTTTACGTAAGGATGGACGAGTTCGTGCATCTTGTTCGGTAGATGTCAGCTTAGGAACCAATTACTTATTTGGTTTGGCAGTGGAAAAAGGGTATCAAGGCCAAGGATTAGGGTCCTATCTAGTCAAATATATTCTAAACGATTTACACAAAATCAATGGCCGACTTTGTCAAATAGTTGTTGAAGTTGTAAACACTGGTGCCTTGAGATTATATCAAAGGTTGGGCTTTGAGAAAAAGTCGGAAATAGTTTACCTGGAAAGAAAAGATAATTTATAAAAAGGTCATAGTTAGTTTAACTTTAGCCATTTTGGAGAAGAAATTATGAAGATAAAGAGAAGAGAACCCTTGTTGGTCCAATCTGGTCTAGTATTAGGTTTGTTAGCCATTGGAAACTTGATCGGAAGTTTGAGTCAGATTTTACGGTATTTCTTTGCTGGGCTAGCAGTTTTCTTTTTAATTCATTTGATATTTGGTATGGTCTCATATAGAAAACTGGTTAGAAAACAGTTAAGAGATCCTCTCATTGCATCTGTCTTTCCGACTTTCTTCATGCAAGGGATGTTGCTTTCAAGCTATCTGGCAAGCTGGACATTTTGGGGATCTTGGACCATGTTCTTGGCTCGAATTCTGTGGTGGATTAGTTTTATCGGCTTAGTCTTTTTGATGATTTATTATTTCTTTTCGTTTCTTATTCCTTTCAAGTGGGAAAATGTTTATCCTTCTTGGACTGTTCTCTTTGTAGGAATTGGCGTAGCTCCTTTGACAATCTTTGTTTCTGATCAATTCTTCCTTGGGCAGATAATCTTTTGGTATTGTCTTCTTGCTACCATTCTAGTTTTGCCAATTGTTTTTTTTAAGACTTTTAAGATTGGACTAACAGAAGCGATTCTGCCGAATATGACGACGTTTTGCGCTCCAGTTTCATTGATAACAGCGGCTTATGTAGCTAGTTTCCCAAATCCAAACAATCTTTTGCTATTATTCCTTATCGTTTTTGGGCAGATACTTTATTTCTTTATCCTATATCAACTTCCAAGTCTTTTGAGAAGACCTTTTTCTGCAGGATTTTCCGCCTTTACTTTTCCTTTAGTGATTTCAGCAACAGCCCTAAAAGCTTTCTTATTGCATTATAATATAGGAATTACTGGACAAATTATTTATGTATGTGAAGTGCTAATCGCTTTGGTTGTTGTTCTAAGAGTGACTTTCTTGTATTTGAAAGACATATTTGAATTAACAGAATAATGGAAAAGAGGATCTCTAGTTTGGAGACCCTCCATTTCTTTATGAAAGAGTGAATTTATGGTATAATATCAATACTTTATATGAGGAAGATAAAATGAATATTCAACAATTACGATATGTGGTTGCTATTGCAAATAGCGGAACTTTTCGAGAAGCGGCTGAAAAAATGTATGTTAGTCAGCCAAGTCTTTCGATTTCTGTGCGTGATTTAGAAAAAGAGCTTGGTTTTAAGATTTTTCGGAGAACTAGTAGTGGTACCTTTTTAACTCGTCGAGGAATGGAGTTCTATGAACGGGCTCAGGAATTGGTAAAGGGCTTTGATATTTTCCAAAATCAATATGCTAATCCCGAGGAAGAAAAGGACGAATTTTCTATTGCTAGTCAGCACTATGATTTTTTACCCCCGCTTATCACAGAGTTTTCTCACTTATATCCAGTATATAAGAATTTTCGGATTTTCGAATCGACTACCGTCCAAATTCTAGATGAAGTAGCCCAAGGTCATAGCGAGATAGGAATCATCTATCTTAACAATCAGAATACCAAGGGTATTATGCAGCGGGTGGAAAAGCTAGGCTTGGAAGTAATTGAGCTCATTCCTTTTCAGACTCACATTTACCTGAGGGAAGATCATCCTCTAACTCAGAAGAAGGAGTTGGTCATGGAAGATTTGGCTGCTTTACCGACTGTTCGCTTCACTCAGGAAAAGGACGAGTATCTCTATTATTCAGAGAATTTTGTGGATACCAGTGCCAGTTCCCAGATGTTTAATGTGACCGACCGTGCTACATTGAATGGTATTTTAGAAAGAACAGATGCCTATGCGACTGGATCAGGTTTCTTGGATAGTAATAGTGTGAATGGCATTACAGTGATTCCATTCAAGGATGCTTTAGATAATAAAATGGTTTATGTCAAACGGTCTGAGGTTGAACTATCTCAAGTTGGAGAGGCATTTGTAGCTGTTATGAAAGAATATTTTGAGAAGAAGAGAAAAGTATGAGAAGAAAAATAACCATTCCCCTTACGATTGTCTTGCTTATTGTTTTAGATCAGTTGGTTAAGTGGGCTGTTGTCAGCAATATCAAATTAGGTGAGGTCAAAGGGTTTGTTCCTTCAATCATGAGCCTAACATATCTTCAAAACACAGGAGCTGCTTTTTCTATTTTAGAGAATCAGCAGTGGCTTTTTACAATTATCACACTCCTTGTGATTGGTGGAGCGATCTGGTATTTGATAAAAAATATAAAAGGTTCATTTTGGCTTATCAGTGGATTGACCTTGATTATTGCAGGTGGTTTAGGTAATTTTATTGATCGCTTGCGCCAAGGATTTGTTGTCGATATGTTCCAAGTTGATTTTATCAATTTTGCAGTCTTTAATGTTGCGGACACCTATCTAACTTTTGGAGTTTTAATTATGCTCCTAGTCATCATAAAGGAAGAAAATAATGGAAGTGAAAGTTGAGCAGGCTGGGGCGCGTTTAGATAAAGCTGTTGCTGATTTAACTGATTTGTCAAGAAGCCTAGCTAATGAGCAAATTAAGACTGGCAAGATTTTAGTGAATGGCTTGGTAAAAAAAGCTAAGTACACTGTCAAAGAAGGTGATGTCATCTCTTACGAGTTGCCAGAGATTGAGGAAGTTGAGTATGTGGCAGAGGATATTCCGCTAGAAATCGTCTACCAAGATGAGGACGTTGCAGTCATCAATAAACCTCAGGGAATGGTGGTCCATCCTTCTGCAGGCCATACAAGCGGTACGCTAGTCAATGCCCTTATGAACCACATTAAAGACCTGTCCGGCATCAATGGAGTCCTCCGTCCGGGGATTGTTCATCGGATCGACAAGGATACTTCTGGGCTTCTCATGATTGCTAAAAATGACCAAGCCCATGTGGCTCTGGCTGATGAGCTCAAGAATAAGAAATCCCTACGTAAGTATTGGGCGATTGTTCATGGAAATTTGCCTAACGACCGTGGAGTTATTGAGGCCCCGATTGGCCGCAGTGAAAAAGACCGCAAGAAGCAGGCTGTGACGGCTAAAGGTAAGCCAGCTCTGACGCGCTTCCAAGTTTTGGAACGCTTTGGTGACTATAGCTTGGTTGAGCTTCAGCTGGAAACGGGACGGACTCATCAAATTCGTGTTCACATGGCCTACATTGGGCACCCTGTGGCTGGAGATGAAGTTTATGGACCGCGTAAGACGTTGAAAGGACATGGCCAGTTTCTGCACGCGCGAACGCTGGGCTTTACCCATCCTCGAACTGGCGAAGTACTTGAATTTACAGCTGAAGTGCCAGCTATTTTCCTAGAAACTTTGAAAAAGCTGCGACAAGAATAATCAGGTTCAGTCATTATTAAAATACAAAACAGTCTATCGGTGCTTTTGAAGCTGCCTTGAGGCTGTTTTTATTATATTAAAGAGGAGAATTAGTCATGTGCCAAGTTGAATTTCCCTATCACCCGAATATCTATCAATTGGACTTTAGCCCAATCAAGCCTAATCAAGATAGTTTAGTTATGACATACCGGAACTGTGCTTTATCCCCAAATTTCATAACCAAAAAAATTAAAGTAATGCTACAAGTTCCTAATATACCTGCTACAAGATACATCATAGGATTTATCAATAATCTATAAAACTGCAAAAGTTTGACACAGTTTTCACATAGTTGTATAATCGTAGCATAGCTCTGACAGAAGTTTCATAATGAAATTTTTTGCCATAACTAACTTGTAAACCCTTTGCTGTTCAGCTATGAACGTGTCGCGGTATCATGGATACCAAGGAGGAATCATATGTCAAAAGTTGCTATTGTTACAGGTGCAGGTCAAGGGATTGGTTTTGCGATTGCAAAGCGCTTGGTTCAAGATGGATTTAAAGTCGGACTATTGGACTATAATGCGGAAACTGTTGAAAAGGCTGTTGCGGAGTTGTCTGCTACTAAGACCTTTGCTGTAGTTGCGGATGTGTCTAAACAAACAGAGGTGGCTGCCGCCTTCCAAAAAGTCGTTGACCATTTTGGGGATTTAAATGTTGTTGTCAATAATGCTGGTGTAGCACCAACAACACCACTTGATACCATCACAGAAGAACAATTCACACGTACTTTTGCCATTAACGTAGGTGGCGTCATTTGGGGATCTCAAGCAGCTCAAGCACAATTTAAGGCTCTTGGTCACGGAGGCAAGATTATCAACGCTACATCTCAGGCGGGTGTTGTGGGAAATCCTAATTTGACAGTCTACGGTGGTACGAAATTTGCTGTGCGTGGAATCACTCAAACATTAGCGCGTGATTTAGCCGACTCTGGAATTACAGTCAATGCTTATGCGCCAGGTATCGTGAAGACACCAATGATGTTTGATATCGCTCATGAAGTTGGTAAAAATGCTGGCAAAGATGATGAGTGGGGTATGCAAACATTCGCTAAAGATATCACGCTGAAACGTCTCTCTGAACCAGAAGATGTTGCAGCAGCTGTTAGCTTCCTAGCAGGGCCAGATTCAGACTACATTACTGGTCAAACTATTATCGTTGATGGTGGCATGCAATTCCATTAAGAAATGTTCAAAAGATTCGTTCAAAACTGTGATCGATTGGTCGCAGTTTTTTACGTCCTTTATAGAAAAGATTTTAGTTAGTTGAAGCTATTTTATCAAAGATAGCTTTAAAATCGACGAACAGTTATTTAATGCTCGCTGTATACCGTTCAAGTAAAATAACGTCCTTCAACCCCTCCGATCGCTTCAATCACGGTCGTTTTTATTTTCCGTAAATCATGGTATAATAAGACAATCTAGCAGTGAAGGAAAAGGAAATGAAAGCAAAGCGAATCGTATTTAAAGTGGGAACTTCGTCATTGACAAATGCAGATGGCAGTCTGTCACGCGCCAAGGTAAAGGAAATTACTCGGCAGTTGGCACTCCTCCATGAGGCGGGGCATGAGTTAATCTTGGTCTCATCAGGAGCTGTTGCGGCAGGTTTTTCTTCTCTGGGCTTTAAAAAGCGTCCGACCAAAGTGGCGGATAAACAAGCTTCAGCTGCGGTAGGACAGGGTTTGCTTTTGGAGGAATACACAACCAACCTTCTTTTGAAGCAAATCATTTCTGCTCAGATTCTTTTGACCCAGGATGATTTTGCAGATAAGCGGCGTTACAAGAATGCCCATCAAGCCTTATCTGTCTTACTGAATCGCGGAGCTATTCCTATCATCAATGAAAATGACTCGGTGGCCATTGAGGAGCTCAAGGTTGGGGATAATGATACACTGAGTGCTCAGGTGGCAGCTATGGTTCAGGCGGACCTCTTGGTGCTTTTGACTGATGTCGATGGACTCTACACGGCCAATCCCTCTACCAATCCAGATGCCCAGCGACTTGAAAAGATTGAGAAGATTAGCTCTGAGCTGATTGATATGGCGGGCGGTGCAGGAACGAGCAATGGTACTGGTGGCATGCTGACAAAGATTAAGGCTGCAACACTGGCGACCATGTCTGGTGTTCCGGTCTATATCTGCTCCTCGCTCAAGACGGATGCTCTGCTGGAAGCTGCGGAGGAAACCAAGGATGGCAGTCTCTTTTTGGCCCAGACAAAGGGGCTAAAAACGCAGAAGCAATGGCTGGCTTTCTATGCTAAAAGTCAAGGGGAAATCTATGTGGACCAAGGAGCAGCCGACGCTCTCAGAAATAAGGGAAAAAGTTTGTTGGTGTCCGGTCTTGTATCTGTATCGGGGAACTTTGCCTATCAGGATACAGTGACAGTTTACGAAGAAGGCAGTGGAGCTATTCTTGGTAAAGGGCGCGTGCGCTTTGGCAAGTCAGCTCTTAAAGATATGCTCAAGTCCAATAAACCTAAAGGTGTTGTCATTCATCGGGATGACTGGATCTCTTTGACGCCGGAGTTGAATGATTTATTTGCAGAATTTTAGAAGACGAGGAAAGGAGAAGCGATGACCTCAACACAAGCGATTTTTGAAAAGGTTCAGAAAGTCAAGAAGACGATCAATACGGCCACAACGGCTGAGAAAAACCATGCTTTGGAAGAAATGGCAAAGCAGCTCTGGCTTTCTCGTGCGGATATTTTAGCAGCCAATGAATTGGATATGAACGCTGCTAAAGGTAAGATTTCAGATGTGATGCTGGACCGCCTCTATCTGGATGAGGAGCGGATTGCTGCTATGGCAGAGGGCATTCGCCAGTTGATTGACTTGGAGGATCCTGTAGGGCAAGTCTTGGAAAGGACCGAGCTTGATAACGGCCTTGTCATAAGTAAACAGCGGGTGGCTATGGGCGTGATTGGGATTATCTACGAAAGTCGGCCTAATGTCACTTCAGACGCTGCGGCTCTGGCTCTAAAGAGTGGCAGTGCAGTCGTCCTCAGAAGTGGCAAGGATGCCTATCAGACTGCGCTAGCTATTGTCACAGCTTTGAAAGAAGGCTTGGCTCAGACGGAGATTTCGCCGGATTGTATCCAGTTGGTTTCTGATACCAGTCGGGCTTCCGCCCAGGCTATGATGAAAGCCAAGGGATATCTGGATTTGCTCATTCCTCGCGGAGGTGCTGGACTAATTAAGGCGGTCGTGGAAAATGCGACTGTGCCGGTTATTGAGACAGGTACTGGAATTGTCCATGTCTATGTAGATAAGGATGCTGATCAGGACAAGGCTTTGGCGATTATTGAGAATGCCAAGACCAGTCGCCCCTCTGTCTGCAATGCCATGGAAGTTCTACTAGTTCATCAAGAGATTGCAGCTGCATTTTTACCACGTGTGCAGAAGATGCTGGTGACAGAACGAGATGCCGCGCAAGAAAAAGCTGTTGAATTGCGTTTGGATGAGAAAGCGGCTCAGTATATCTCGGGCTCGCAAGCTAAACCGGAAGATTTTGATACCGAATTTTTGGATTATGTCTTAGCTGTCAAGCTGGTTTCTTCGCTGGAAGAAGCGGTGGAGCATATTGAGGCTCACAGCACTCATCACTCGGATGCTATTGTGACGGAGAATGAGGCAGCGGCAGCTTACTTCTCAGAGCAGGTGGATAGTGCGGCAGTTTATGTCAATGCTTCAACCCGTTTTACAGACGGTGGTCAATTTGGACTTGGCTGCGAAATGGGGATTTCTACTCAAAAACTGCATGCCAGAGGTCCTATGGGGCTGAAAGAGCTGACTAGCTATAAATACGTCATCCAAGGGACAGGTCAAGTGAGGAAATAAAGATGAAAATTGGATTTATCGGTCTGGGAAGTATGGGTGGCAGTCTCGCTCGCCTAGTTACCCAAGACGAAAGATATAGAAGTGAATTGCTACTGGCTAATCGAAGTCGAGACAAAGCTGAAAAAATTGCTGCGGAAGTTGCTGGCCAGCCGGTCAGTAATGCAGAAGTTTTTTCCCGAGCAGAGGTGATTTTTCTGGGTATCAAACCAGCTCAATTTGCTGACTTGTTGGCTGAATATCGGGAGATTCTAGATAAACGGGATTCTCTTCTGCTGGTTTCGATGGCTGCAGGTTTGACTTTAGAGCTCCTAGAAAAATTATCACCTCGCCACCATCGTTGGATTCGGATCATGCCTAATACACCAGTAGCTGTTGGCGAGGGTGTTATTAGCTATGCCTTATCTCAGCAGGCGAATCAAGCGGATGAAGACTTGTTGCGTGAGCTTCTGTCTTCTGCTGGCCTTTTAGTCAAACTAGAGGAGAAGCAATTGGATGCAGCGACAGCTCTTGCTGGCTGTGGCCCCGCCTTCGTCTATCTCTTTATAGAAGCTTTAGCGGATGCTGGTGTCCGAGCAGGACTCAGTCGCGATATATCGCTTGAGCTTGTCAATCAAACCCTTTTAGGCGCTGCCAAACTTAGCCAAGTCAGTGGGCAACATCCGGCTCAACTCAAAGACCAGGTCTGCAGTCCGGCTGGTTCGACCATTGCAGGGGTAGCTAGTCTAGAAGAAAACGCCTTTCGAGGAACGATCATGGATGCCGTTCAAGCTGCCTACAAGAGGACTCAGGAATTAGGAAAAAAATCCTAACCAGTTTGTCAAAAGTCGCAGAATAGAGTATAATAAATCAGTATATTTTAAAAGGGAGAAAATAATGAACACTTTACCAAATTGTCCAAAATGTAACTCAGAATATGTCTATGAAGATGGTGCACTTTTAATTTGCCCAGAATGTGCTTATGAATGGAACCCAGCTGACGTTCAAGAGGTAGAAGAAGGAGTGGTAGCTATTGATGCCAATGGCAATAAGTTGGCTGATGGTGACACTGTTACCCTAATCAAGGACTTGAAAGTCAAAGGTGCACCTAAAGATCTCAAACAAGGTACACGTGTAAAAAATATCCGCATTGTAGAAGGTGACCACAATATTGACTGTAAGATTGACGGCTTCGGTGCGATGAAGCTCAAGTCAGAGTTTGTAAAGAAAATCTGAGGTAAGTATGAATCGTAGATTGATTTTTGCATATCGTATCATACTCTTTTTTCTAAGCTTCCTCGGAGTATATCTCGAAATATCTAAATATGGTTGGGGTATGCTCATGTATTATACAGTCCTGTCAAATCTTTTAGTTTTGCTTTTTACTGGCTACCTTATCTATCTCATGACAAGAACAGATGATAAATGGCAGTCAGCAGGAGTACTTAGAGTCAAGGGTGGTGTAACCATGTCTATCATGATTACTTGCGTGGTTTACCATCTTTTACTGGCCCCAATTGCGACAGACTTTTATCGTTTAGAGAATTTCCTTTGTCATTATATAGTTCCCCTTGCTTTTCTTTTGGATACTTTAGTTTTTGACAAAGCTCGTCAATATCGTTGGTTTGATCCGATTTCTTGGACAAGCGTCCCTTTGATTTACATGATTTTTTCACTGATTAACGGTTTTTTTCTCAAGATTGATATTCCAAGATCCAAGGACAAGCCCTTTCCTTACTTTTTTCTAAATGTTTTTAAACACAAATGGCCCTATGTCATCAAGATGTGCTTAATCATCTTTGTAGCCTATTTGGTCTTTGGATTTATCTTTTACGCTGTGAAATCGTTCTCTTTTTCAAAGAAGAAGACTTCCTAAAAAGAGACAAATGATAAATTAAACACAAACCTGTTATTATTTGTGCATAAAAATACATTTTTCTCTTGAATTAGTTTTTAATTTGTGATAGAGTATTAACAATTAAATAATCCTTTAATTCTATCCAGAGAGATAGACAAGGAGCAAGTAAAAAGATGGGTGGAGTGTAAGCAAGTGCGTCTTGTTTTAGCTTGCCTAACTAAATTTTTCTGAAGTCTCCTTGTATAAGGAGACTTTTTCTGTTGTTTGAGGAGGAATAAATGAAAACAAAAGAAGTTGTTGATGACATCACCATGAATCGTGCGATTACGCGGATTACCTATGAAATCATTGAGTGCAGCAAGGACCTAAACCAAGTTGTTTTGGCTGGCATTAAGACCCGTGGGGTTCACTTAGCTTATCGCATTCAGAAGCGACTGGCTCAGTGTCTTTGTCAGAACAGCTATTATTGAAGCAGTTCTGAAAGGACGACGATAATCTCGGACAGTGAGCCGGGAGTGGGTGAAGCTATGCGAAGCAATCCTACTCCCTATTATTATATTTCTTATGTGGATGGTCATAGGTGATCTGCATCTTAGACAGGAGGAAACAATGGCAAAGAGACTTTTAATATTAGAAAATGGCATGATTTTCGAAGGGGAAGCTTTTGGGGCGGATCTTTTCGTAACAGGCGAAATCGTCTTTAACACTGGCATGACAGGCTATCAGGAATCAATTACGGATCAGTCTTATAACGGCCAGATTTTGACCTTTACTTATCCCTTGGTTGGAAATTATGGTGTCAATCGGGACGACTATGAATCTATTCTGCCGACCTGTAAGGGAGTTGTGGTCTATGAGTATGCACGACGTGCTAGCAATTGGCGTCAGCAATTGTCTTTGGATGAGTTCCTCAAAATCAAGAAGATACCAGGAATATCAGGGATTGATACAAGGGCACTAACTAAGATTATACGCCAATATGGAACTATGCGGGCAACCATTGCCAATGCGAATGGTAGTATTGAGCGTTTACAAGACCAGCTTCAGTCTATAGTTCTGCCAACTGATAACATTAAGCAGGTTTCTACCAAGCAGTCTTATCCTGCTCCGGGAACTGGTCGAAACGTGGTATTGGTGGACTTTGGTCTCAAGCATTCTATCCTGCGGGAGTTAGCCAAACGCAATTGCAGCGTGACAGTGGTACCTTATAATACCAGCGCTGAGGAAATTCTCCAGCTTAATCCTGATGGGGTTATGTTGTCAAATGGACCGGGAAATCCGGAAGATGTGCCGGAGGCTCTGGACATGATTCGAGGTATTCAGGGCAAGATTCCAATTTTTGGAATCTGTATGGGACATCAGCTCTTCTCCATGGCTAACGGTGCAAAGACGCATAAGATGAAGTTCGGCCACCGTGGCTTCAACCACGCAGTTCGTGAAATTGCGACAGGCCGAGTTGACTTTACCAGTCAAAATCACGGCTATGCAGTCAGTCGTGAGGGGTTGCCGGAATGCCTGATTGTGACTCATGAAGAAATCAATGATAAGTCTGTCGAAGGTGTGCGCCATCGGGATTATCCTGCCTTTTCTGTGCAGTTCCACCCAGATGCTGCGCCGGGACCGCATGATGCAGACTATCTCTTTGATGAGTTTATGGAAATGATGGATGCCCATCAGGCTTACTAGGAAGCAAGATTGAGAGGTGCACTATGCCAAAACGTAAAGATATTCAGAAAATTATGGTCATCGGTTCTGGTCCGATTGTTATTGGTCAGGCCGCGGAGTTTGACTATGCTGGGACTCAGGCTTGCCTGTCCTTGAAAGAAGAGGGCTACAGTGTCGTCTTGGTTAATTCTAATCCAGCGACCATTATGACGGACAAAGAAATTGCAGACCGAGTTTATATCGAGCCGATCACGCTGGAGTTTGTTGCGAGAATTTTGCGTAAGGAGCGGCCGGATGCTCTTCTGCCTACTTTGGGCGGACAGACCGGACTCAATATGGCTATGGAATTATCCAAGTCAGGGCTTTTAGAAGAGCTGGGAGTGGAGCTCTTGGGGACTAAGCTGTCAGCCATTGACCAAGCGGAAGACCGGGATCTCTTCAAGCAGCTGATGGAAGAGCTAGGTCAGCCCATCCCTGAGTCAGAGATTGTCAATACAGTTGATGAAGCGCTGGACTTTGCGGCTGAGATCGGCTATCCAGTCATTGTCCGTCCGGCATTTACACTGGGAGGAACTGGTGGCGGTATCTGTAGCAATGAAGAAGAGTTGCAGGAAATCGCAGAAAACGGCCTCAAACTCTCTCCGGTTACCCAATGTCTGATCGAGCGCTCTATAGCGGGCTTTAAGGAAATCGAATACGAGGTCATGCGGGATGGCGCCGACAATGCGCTGGTCGTATGTAATATGGAAAATTTTGACCCAGTCGGCATCCACACAGGGGATTCTATCGTCTTTGCACCTAGTCAGACCATTTCAGACTATGAATACCAGATGCTGCGGGACGCCAGTCTTAAGATTATCCGTGCGCTGAAGATTGAGGGTGGCTGTAATGTGCAGCTGGCTCTGGACCCGCATAGCTTTAAGTACTATGTCATCGAGGTCAATCCACGGGTTTCCCGCTCATCAGCCCTAGCCTCTAAGGCGACTGGTTATCCGATTGCCAAGCTGGCGGCGAAGATCGCAGTCGGGCTTACATTAGATGAAATCATCAATCCAGTGACAGGCTCTACTTATGCTATGTTTGAGCCAGCTCTGGACTATGTGGTCGCTAAAATTCCGCGTTTTCCATTTGATAAATTTGAGCAGGGTGAGCGCCGTCTAGGAACCCAGATGAAGGCGACTGGCGAAGTCATGGCTATCGGCCGCAATATTGAGGAGAGTCTGCTCAAGGCTTGCCGTTCTCTGGAAGTTGGTGTGGACCACAACGAGCTGCCTGCTCTCAGTCAAGTAAGCGATGATGAGTTGATGAGGAAGATAGTCAAGGCGCAAGATGACCGACTTTTCTATATCTCAGAGGCTATTCGCCGTGGTTACAGTCCGGATGAAATTGCTGAGCTGACTAAGATTGATGTCTTTTTCCTGGATAAGTTGCTCCATATTTACGAAATTGAGCAGGAGCTGGCCAGTCATATCGGAGATAGCTATGTGCTTAAGAAGGCCAAGCAAAATGGCTTTGCGGATACTAAGATTGCATCCTTGTGGGGCATGACAGCTGAGCAGGTGCGTCGCATCCGGCAGGAGCAGAAGATTGTGCCGGTTTACAAGATGGTGGATACCTGTGCTGCTGAGTTCGAGTCTGCGACGCCTTATTTCTACTCCACCTATGGCTTTGAAAATGAATCTGTCAAATCTAGCAAGGAATCAGTTCTGGTGCTGGGCTCTGGTCCTATCCGAATCGGGCAAGGAGTCGAGTTTGACTATGCGACCGTTCATTCTGTAAAAGCTATTCAGGCAGCTGACTATGAAGCGATTATTATGAACAGCAATCCGGAGACTGTATCGACCGACTTTTCTGTCTCTGACAAGCTCTATTTTGAGCCACTGACCTTTGAAGATGTCATGAATGTCATTGAGCTGGAACAGCCTAAAGGTGTCATCGTTCAGTTTGGCGGGCAGACAGCCATTAATCTGGCAGAGCCTTTGTCCAAGGCTGGTGTTAAGATTTTAGGTACCCAAGTAGCGGACTTGGATCGGGCTGAGGATCGGGATTTATTTGAGCAAGCTCTGAAGGAGCTGGATATTCCGCAGCCGTCGGGTCAGACAGCTACTAATGAAGAGGAAGCAGTAGAGGCTGCTCGTAAAATTGGCTTCCCCGTTCTGGTGCGACCTTCCTATGTCTTGGGTGGCCGTGCCATGGAAATCGTAGAAAATGAAGCGGATCTACGCTCTTATATGAGAACAGCGGTTAAGGCCAGTCCAGACCATCCAGTTTTGGTTGATTCTTACATTGTTGGTGATGAGTGCGAAGTGGATGCCATTTCTGATGGCCGGCTGGTCTTGATTCCAGGGATTATGGAGCATATCGAGCGGGCAGGGGTTCACTCAGGAGATTCCATGGCGGCCTATCCGCCACAAACCCTATCGCAGAAAGTTAAGGATACCATTGCAGACTATACCAAGCGTTTGGCTCTAGGACTGAACTGTATCGGCATGATGAACATTCAGTTCGTCATCAAAGATGAGCAGGTCTATGTCATTGAGGTCAATCCACGGGCCAGCCGGACCGTTCCTTTCTTGTCCAAGGTGACCGATATTCCTATGGCGCAAGTGGCGACTCGTTTGATTCTTGGGGAAACTTTGACAGAGCTGGGCTATGAAGACGGTCTTCATCCAGAAAGTTCCATGGTTCATATCAAGGCGCCGGTCTTCTCCTTTACCAAGCTAGCAAAGGTTGACAGTCTCTTGGGACCTGAAATGAAGTCTACTGGTGAAGTCATGGGCAGCGACCGCACGCTCGAAAAAGCACTCTACAAGGCTTTTGAAGCTTCCTATCTCCATCTGCCAAGCTTTGGTAATGTCGTCTTTACTATTGCAGACGATAGCAAGGAAGAAGCCCTGCAGCTGGCACTGCGTTTTGCCAGTATTGGCTATGATATCTGGGCAACCAAGGGAACAGCCTCTTATTTTGAAAATCACGGCCTGCACGTCCGTCTGGTAGAAAAAATCGGCAGTGATGATAACAAGGACATCCCAGCCTATATCCGCAAGGGCAAGATTCAGGCTATTATCAACACGGTCGGAACCAAGCGGACTGCAGATAAGCATGGTCAAATTATCCGCAGCTCAGCTATTGAGCACGGAGTACCCCTCTTCACAGCCTTGGACACAGCTGATGCCATGCTGAAGGTGCTGGAAAGTCGTAGTTTCACTACAGAAGCGATATAGAGCTAGATTTTTGTGTTTCAGATTGTCGTTTGACTGTCTGAAAGTCGGAAAAGTAATCTTATACAGCAAACATTGAAAAATCATCTGTCCAAGCTTATTCTGTCCTTGAATAGCCATAATAAATAACCGTTCAAATATATAAAATTAAAATCAAAGAAGAAGTGGGAAAGTATCCTGCTTCTTTTTTTGCTTTATTTTGGTTTCTAGTCACTCTCAGCCTTCCTTGAAGAATTTAAACTTAGGTGAAAATGAGCTAAAAAATTGGAAGGAATTAGTCAATTTACTTCTTTAGATAATTTGGATAAGAACAAGAATAAAATCATAACTTTAGCGCTCAGGAACCAAATAAGACTGTGACTTTTATCAACGTCAGCGACAATTATATCCCCAAAGCAGAGCTTGAATCAAATGAAAATAAAACTCCAAAAGCAATGGCGCAGCATTTCCCTGATGTCCAGGGTGGCAACATTGACAATAACAAGGAAGCTAAAGAAAAAAAGCTGATGGACTTAAAAAAGAAGCACCTTCTAAAGCCACTCCAAGATATGAAGCGGAAAATGAAAAGTCTTTGCCAATCATTGATAAGAAGGAGTCTCTTAGAGCTAATAAAAAAGAGACAAACATAAAAAACAAGAAAAAGAAGGAGTTCTTGGATAAACAATCTATTTTTTGCTTAAAATTTGAATTTAATTCTTGAAATTGTTTGGAAATTGTGATAAAGTATTAACAATTAAATAATCCTTTAATTCTATCCAGAGAGGTAGACAAGGAGCAAGTAGAAATTGGGTTGAGCATGTACAGGTGCGTCTTGTTTGCACACCCAGCAAATTATTCTGTAGTCTCCTTGAAAAAGGAGACTTTTTTGTTGGTTTAGGAGGTATTCATGAAAACAAAAGAAGTTGTTGATGATATTACAATGAACCGTGCGATCACACGGATTACTTATGAAATCATCGAACGCAACAAAGAATTGAACCAAGTAGTCTTGGCGGGAATTAAAACTCGTGGAGTTCACTTGGCTCATCGTATCCAAAAACGATTAGCACAATTGGAACAAATTGATATTCCAGTAGCTGAAATTGATACAAAACCTTTTAGAGATGATAAAAAGAGTCAGGAAGAAGATACGACTTTGATTCCTGTAGATATTACTGACCGTCAAGTGATTCTGATTGACGATGTTCTCTACACAGGTCGTACCATTCGGGCGGCCATTGACAATCTCGTAAGCCACGGTAGACCTTCGCGCGTTAGCCTAGCAGTCTTGGTTGACCGAGGCCATCGGGAATTACCAATTAGAACTGACTATATTGGAAAAAATATTCCAACTAGTAGAACAGAAGAAATCATTGTAGAAATGACCGAAACTGATGGTCAAGATCGTATCTTAATAAAAGGGGAATAGTAATCTATATGAATCAAGAAGTAAAGTATGATGTTCATGATATGCCAAAACCAGGCTTGCTTTTAGGCTTATCCTTCCAGCATCTGTTTGCTATGTTTGGCGCGACTGTTCTAGTCCCAATCTTAGTAGGGATTGATCCAGCAGTTGCCCTGTTCTCAAGTGGCCTAGGAACCCTAGCACACCTAACAGTTACCAAGTATAAGATACCAGCCTATATGGGATCCAGCTTTGCTTATATAGCAGCCATGCAATTATTGATGAAAACTGATGGTATCGGAGCGGTAGCACAAGGTGCTATCACAGGTGGTTTGGTCTACTTTATCGTAGCCATGATTGTTAAGTTTGCTGGAAACGCCTGGATTGATAAAATCCTACCTCCTGTAGTTGTAGGACCAATTATCATGGTCATCGGTCTGAGTTTAGCTGGCACAGCTGTTAGCGACGTTATGAATAAGACAGGAGCTAATGGTGAAAAGGTTTATGATTTGACTTATTTCACTATTGGAATGGTGACCTTGTTAGCAGTCATTCTCTTTAACATATATGGAAAAAAAATCATCGGTATCATTCCTGTCTTACTAGGTTTGATAGTTGGATACTTCTTTAGTTTAATTCTTGGTGCAATAACTGGACAAGAGATTGTCTCATTTGCAAAGGTTGGTGAAGCATCTTGGTTCCACCTTCCACCAATGAGCCTTCCTTTCTTAGATTATGATGTAAAATTTTACCCTAGTGCGATTTTAACCATGGCACCTATCGCCTTTGTAACTATGACAGAACACTTTGGCCACGTCATGGTATTAAATAGCTTGACAGGAAAAGATTTCTTCAAAGATCCGGGCTTAGATAAAACTTTGACTGGTGATGGGCTAGCTCAGATTATTGCGGGGCTTTTCGGAGCACCGCCAGTGACTAGCTATGGAGAGAATATCGGAGTCATGGCGCTCAATAAAATCTACAGCGTCTATGTGATAGCTGGTGCTGCAGTTCTTGCCATCGTCATGAGTTTTGTCGGAAAAGTTTCCGCTTTGCTCCAATCAATCCCGAGTCCAGTTCTAGGTGGAATATCCATTGCTCTCTTCGGTGTAATTGCCTCAAGTGGACTTAAAATTCTCATAGAAGCCCAGACTAATTTTGATAACAAAAAGAATCTACTGATTGCCAGTGTCATATTGGTTTCTGGTATCGGTGGTCTGACCTTGCAACTGTCGGGTCTGCAAATCTCAGGTGTAGCCTTGTCAACTATCTTGGGAATCGTCCTCTATCTTGTCCTGCCAGAACCTAAAAATTAGGTCTGACATCTGATTTTAAAAACTGTTCACCATTTATTTCAATCTTGTCTTACAGAAAAAATTGAAATAGAGCTCTAATTATTATCACAAAGGAGATCTTATCATGTCATCTAACCAAATCGCTCTTAAAAATCTTGTCTCAATGGAAACTTTGTCAAACGAAGAAGTAATGGCCTTAATCAAACGAGGAATTGAATTTAAAAATGGAGCAAAAGCCAACTATGACGAACAGCATATCGTGGCCAATCTTTTCTTCGAACCTTCAACCAGAACCCACAAGGCCTTTGAAGTAGCAGAATTGAAATTGGGTTGCGACCTATTGGATTTCGATGTGAAAACCAGTTCAGTCAACAAAGGTGAAACCTTGTATGATACTATTTTGACCATGTCTGCACTCGGAGTTGACATTTGTGTCATTCGCCACCCAGAAGTAGACTACTACAAAGAGCTAGTAGAAAGCCCAACCATTACTACATCCATCGTCAACGGCGGTGATGGTTCAGGTCAGCACCCAAGTCAAAGTCTCCTAGACTTGATGACAATTTACCAAGAATTTGGACACTTCGAAGGATTGAAAGTTGCAATTGCTGGTGACTTAGATCACTCACGTGTAGCTAAATCTAACATGCAGATTCTTAAACGATTGGGAGCAGAGCTTTATTTTGCAGGACCAGAAGAATGGAGGAGTGAAGAATTCTCTCACTATGGTGAATTTGTAACAATCGATGAAGTTATTGACAAGGTAGATGTTATGATGTTCTTGCGTGTTCAACACGAGCGTCATGATTATGAGTCCATCTTTTCTAAAGAAAACTACCACAGACTGCATGGTCTGACTCAAGAGCGTTACGACCGTATGAAAGACACAGCTATTCTAATGCATCCAGCTCCAGTTAACCGAGATGTAGAAATCGCTGACCATTTAGTTGAAGCACCAAAATCACGTATTGTTGAACAGATGACGAATGGAGTCTTTGTCAGAATGGCAATTATAGAAGCTGTTCTCAAAGGTCGCCAAAAATGATAAGAAATATCCCAAAAATCAGGCATCTAGTCTGATTTTTTGATTATTTTATAAAAAACTTACATTTGCAAATAGTCATCAAATTGTAATCAAAAAGCTATGAAAACGAAACGAATTTTATCTTTGTTTTTCACATAGACATGATAGAATGAGTCAAGCGAAGTGGTATGAATAAATATCAATGTAAAAATTAGGAGGATTTGGAGAGAGAAATGGAAAAGAAATTAGGAAAATCTGTTGTTGCAACGGGGATTGCAGCAACTACTTTGATTTCAGGAGTTGTAGGAAATCATGTAAATGCTGATGAGTTAACAAAACCTTCTCATCGATCAGAGCAAAATGATCTTGAAGTGACGGAGATTCAGAAAGATTTAGCGAAAGCACAAGTCGATGCCCAAAAAGAAGTTGTTGAAAAAGCTAAAGATGAACTTGAAAAGGCTCAAGAGACAAGCCAAAACACTCAAGCACAGCTTAATCAAGCAAAAGAAATCAACAAAGAAGCTAGTCCAGAAGCTGTGGCCGAAGCAAAAGCAGAAGTAAATAAAGCTGAAGCAGAAGTGAATGCAAAGCAAGCTTCACTAGACAACTCGCAAAATCAAGAACTTCCTTCAGAACAAGCAGTTCAACAACAGGAAAATGTCGTTGTCGGACAACGAACTTTGGTAGACGTTGCCGAAAGAGAATATAACGAAGCGAAAGCACCTATCGTTAGGGAAGAACAAGAACTAGCTCAGGCAAAAGCAGAAGAAGAACAAGCGAATCAAGAACTTGCAGCTAAGCAAGCTAATCTTGTAGCCGTTCAGCAAAATATTGCTAATTCACCAAGTAATACAGCTAATCTTGAAAAAGCTATCCAGACAAACCAAAATGAAATCAACCAGATTCAGACTGCAATTAATCAAAAAGAAGCTGAATTGGCAAATACCCCACAAACTGAAACAACAACACAAGCTGCTAATACCTATCAAGAGCTCCTTCAAAACTTGCAAAGCCAAGGAGCAACTCAAGAAATTAGAGATGCTGCAGCTAACGCACTCGCTTTATACAAACGGTCCCAAGCTGAAGATGGGTTAACAGTTGGCAGCGACTCTACCAGCTCAGCGACTCTTGAAAATAATTTAAAAGCTGTAGAAGTTATTCGAGCAATAAATAACTATCGAGCACAGGCAGGATTACCTCCATTATATGTTGATCCATATGCAAATGTTGCCAGTCAAATTCAATCAGCCTTTTTCGAGCAAAACGGTCGCCACATGTTTAAGTATATAAAAAATGAAAATGTGGCTATCAGCTTTACACCTAAGGCATCAGTTGATTTTTGGTACAGCGAAAAAGCATTGTACCAAGAGATTGCTGCGCGCTATAACTTACCAACCGACGAATCTCAGCTGGATGCCAATGATATTTATATGAAAATTGGTGCTGCTGAATTCGCAAGAGTTGGTCATTACTTGCAGATGTTGGATAATAAGGCAACTGCAATTTCTGCATCTTATAACACTGTTCCTAATCAGTACAGTTCAACAAATGGAACTGCAACAGTTGGTTTCCATCAAGTAGGAAACTTGAACCAACGCTTGCAAAACGGAACCTTGATGAGTCTAGCTGATTACGAAAACTTACTAGCTAGTGCACGCCAATCACGGACGAATACAAATGAAAAATATGCTGCTTTAAAAAATGAAATTGCTGCCTTAAAAGTTGAAAAAACAAATCGCGAAGTAAGAGCTGGTATTTTAAATAGTCAACTAAATGATCTCCAGTCACAAACAAGTGACCAAGCGCAACTTTTAGCAAACGCTCAATATCAGCTTCTGAATGCTCAAGATCGTGTAGCGGCTGCTGCAAGAAACACTGCTGACAAACAGCAAGCACTTGAGAATGCAACTAGAAGATACGAAGCAGAGTTAGAACCTAAGCGATTGGCTTTAGATTTAGCAAGAGAGAAATTAGCTGCAGAAAGTTCAAAACTTGAATCTTTAAGAGCAGCTTTACAATCTACTAAAGCGAATACAATTGAAGCAAGAAAGCAATTAATTGATTCTCAAGTTCGCTTGAAACAAGTTCAAGAAAGAGCCAAACAATTAGCTCAAGCTCCTCAACAGCTTTCTAAGGCTCGTAAGGCAGTTGCATCAGCCAAAGCTGATCTTGCCGCAAAAGAAACAAAATACAAAGCTGAAGAGAGTCTTTTGGAACTCTATCAAGAAGTTCATGCTAGATTAGAAGCAAAACACAATCAATTAAGAGCTAAGAATGCAGCTAAAGAAACTGCTAAAGATCAGCCTGTTGATGCTAAAAACGTCTATCAGGGTGAAGCAATACACCAAACACAAGATAAGTCTTCTAAAGCAAAACAAAACGTATCTGCTACAGGAGTAAAAACAGAGCAAATAGGAATTATAGCTGCGGTAGCTGGATTCTTTGGACTTGCTGGTGTTGCTCTTAAACGATTTAGAAGAAAATCCTAAAAATTAACAAAGAGGTTTGAGATCTAATTTCATCCTCTTTTTTTTATATTCTTCTGTGATAGAAAATGAAAGAAAATGCTTGACTTTGGAAAATATTGGTGTATAATAATAAATGTAAGCTGTTTCAGGAGGGAGAGATATGCTAAAGTCAGAACGAAAACAAGTGATTTTAGAACAGTTAAAAGATCATCGAACAGTTTCCTTAGATCGTTTAGTTCATATTCTAAAAACTTCAGAATCAACCGTCCGGCGCGATTTAGATGAATTAGAAAGCGAACAGAAACTACGACGGATTCATGGCGGTGCAGAAAACATTCATTTTTTACAAGAAGAAGAAAGCAATCAAGAAAAATCTATCAAAAACATTCAGTTTAAGCAGAAAATTGCAGAAAAAGCTGCCAGCCTTATTCAGGATCATGATGTGGTTTTTATCGATGCTGGTACTACAAATGAGTTGTTAATACAAGCAATTCATAACCACAGAGTAACGATCGTAACCAATTCTATTCATCATGCATCAAAACTTGTTGAGCGAAATATCCCTACAGTTATTGTCGGTGGAACAGTAAAAAGATCTACAGATGCCAGTATAGGAGGTATAGCTCTTAACCAAATTGGGCAACTGAATTTTGATAAAGCTTTTATTGGAATGAATGGAATTGATGATAGTTTCTATACAACACCCGATATGGAAGAAGGAGCTGTTAAGCGAGCCATTATGGAAAACGCAAAACAAACTTATGTCTTATCAGACTCATCAAAACTGGACCAAGTATCCTTTGTCAAAGTAGCTCCTCTTGCTAAAGCAAAAATAATTACTAATAAGATTTCGTCCATCTTGCTGGAAAAAATTAAAGAAAAAACGGAGGTGATTGAAGTATGATTTATACTGTAACATTAAACCCGTCCATTGACTATATTGTCCGTTTGGATAAGGTCCTGATAGGAAGTGTCAATCGAATGGATAGTGATGACAAGTTTGCCGGCGGAAAAGGTATTAATGTCAGTCGTGTTCTAAAAAGATTAGGTATTGATAACAAAGCAACTGGTTTTATCGGTGGCTTTACTGGCAAATTTATCACAGATACACTTGAAGAAGAAGGTATTTCCAGTCACTTCGTAGAAGTTGAGGATGATACACGCATCAATGTCAAGATAAAGGCAGATGCCGAAACAGAAATTAACGGACCTGGTCCTGACATTTCTAGCCTGAAATTGGAGGAATTAAAAAGTATTCTTGCTTCTCTAACTGCTGATGATACAGTAGTTTTTGCTGGAAGTAGTCCAAAAAATTTAGGAAATACTATCTATAAAGACCTGATTGGGTTAACCAGGAAAACAGAAGCGCAAGTAGTCTGTGACTTCGAAGGACAAACATTGCTTGATTCCTTAGAGTTTGAGCCACTTTTGGTCAAACCTAATAATCACGAACTAGGTGATATTTTTGGAGTGAAACTCGAAAGTTTGGATGAAATCGAAAAATATGCTCGTCAAATCTTAGACAAAGGAGCACAGCATGTGATCATTTCTATGGCTGGTGATGGTGCCTTGTTGGTGACTCAAGAAGGTGCATACTTTGCAAAACCTATCAAGGGGAGTGTCAAAAATTCTGTCGGGGCTGGTGATTCTATGGTCGCTGGATTCACAGGCGAATTTGTCAAATCAAAAGATGCAGTAGAAGCATTTAAATGGGGTGTGGCTTGCGGAACGGCAACTACCTTCTCAGATGACTTGGCAACAGCTGAATTTATTAAAGAAACATATGAAAAAGTTGAGGTAGAAAAAAGATGAAAATTCAAGACCTATTGAGAAAAGATGTCATGTTGCTGGATTTGCAGGCAACTGAAAAAACTGCAGTCATAGAAGAGATGATTAAAAGCTTGGTTGATCACGGTTATGTAACAGACTTTGAAGCTTTTAAAGAGGGAATTTTGGCGCGTGAAGCCTTGACTTCAACAGGTCTTGGTGACGGAATTGCTATGCCTCATAGCAAGAACTCTGCTGTAAAAGAAG
>ERZ773006.85-NODE-85-length-54717-cov-14.185_pt1 | contig 54717 bp, 51 predicted proteins | sample MGYA00580843_ERZ773006 | MGnify/ENA primary metagenome ERZ773006 (study PRJEB29015, sample SAMEA2738011) | human oral metagenome | biome: human oral; feature: human-associated habitat; material: dental | place: China | collected 2052 ...
CCGCTCAAACGCACCGACGCGCTGGGGCACAGCTTCGGCTACCGCTATGATGCCGCCCGCCGCCTAGCCGTCCTCACCAACGAAAACGGCGAAAGCTACCGTTTGGAATACGACGCCGCCGACAACCTGATACGCGAAAGCGGCTGGGACGGCAGAATCACCGAATACGGCTACGACAAGGCCGGACAGTTGAACGAACAGCGCGAATACGGCGATAACCCCGCCCGCCCGCTGCAAATCCACCGTTTCGAACGCGACATCCTCGGCCGGCTGACCGACAAAATCAGCCGCCGTACCGACCGCAACCGGCATACCGAAGCCTACAGCCGCAGCCGCTACGACTACGATCCCATTAGCGGACGGTTGAGCAAGGCCCGTAACGGCAGCGGCAGCGTCGAGCTGGAATACGACGCACTGGGTCGGATAACGGGCGAGACCGTCGTCCACAACGGCCGCGAAATCAAAGTCGGCTACCGTTACGACGGCAACGGCAACCGCATCCGTACCGAGCTGCCCGACGGCTCCGTCGTCGACCACCTGTACTACGGCAGCGGTCACCTGCACCGCATCAGCTGCAATGGCGAAACCGTCAGCGACATCGAACGCGACGCGCTGCATCGGGAAACCAGCCGCACCCAGGGACATATCGGCAGCGTATACGAATACGATCCGATAGGCCGTCTGAAACGGCAGCAGACCCATGCTCTCGGAGAGGGCGGCAAACAGGACGTGCAGGTCGGCGCGGTCAGTCGCCGCTACGCCTACGACCGAGCGGGCAACCTGATCCGGAGCGAAGACCGGCGCGGCGGCACGCTGGAGTATGTCTACGACAAACTCGGCCGCATCAGGGAGGCGAAACACAGCGGCGGCGGTGTCGAACGGTTCGCCTTTGATCCGGCCGGCAATATCCTGTCGGCCAACCAACCGGCCGCAGCCAAGTCAGGCCGTCTGAAAAGCCAACCTCCGAAAACCCCGTCCAACCCCAACCTGTACGCCGGCAACCGGCTGAAGGAACACGACGGCACCGAATATACCTACGACGGACTGGGCAACCTGATTTACCGCCAGCTCCCCGACGGTGAAAACCAGTATTTCCAATACGACAGCGAAAACCAGCTCGTCCGCGCCGAAATCAAAAAAGCGGCGGGCAATACCGAAATTTGGGAATACGCCTACGACCCGTTCGGACGCCGCCTCTCCAAAGAGCGCAAAGACAAACTGGCCTGGACCTCGACCGAACCGAAGCGGATCCATTTCGTCTGGGACGGCAGCCGTTTGGCGCAGGAGTACACCTATAAAGGCACTTACACCTATATCTACACCGACCAGGACAGCTACGAACCCTTAGCCCAAATCTTCCACAACAACAAAGACGGGAAGCAGTATCTCGCCTATATCCACACCGACCAAATCGGCATTCCGCGCGAGATGACCGACCAGTTCGGCAATTTGCTGTGGTATGGCGAATATACCGCTTGGGGCCGTCTGAAAAAGGACGGGCGGGTTTATCAGAATGCGCACCAGCCGTTCCGGTTGCAGAACCAGTATTACGACCGGGAGACGGGGCTGCATTACAATTTGATGCGCTACTATGAACCTGAGACGGGTAGGTTTGTGAATCAGGACCCGATTGGGTTGCTGGGTGGGGATAATCTTTATTCGTTTGCGCCGAATGCGCAGGGGTGGGTGGATTGGCTTGGATTACATTCTGATCCAGATTTATTGAATAGAATTAATAAAGTTGCTGCTGCAATGTCAGAAGGAGATAGGTCTCGTACTATGCTTTGGCGAGAGTGACAACAAGTTCTGGTCGTAGCGAAATTTGGATAGCATCAGCAGGGAAAAAAGGATGGGTATCAAGGGCACTTCAAAGAATAGCTGGTTCTGATGAAGTAATTAATAATGTACACCGAAGTAATAAAAATCATTTAAATGATGCAGAACGTAAACTAATGAGGGAAGCAAGAAAAAGAGGAGCAAAAATTGAATCAATAGGAGCTACTAGACCAATGTGCGGTAGATGTCAAAAAGGCGCAAGAAGTATGGGAATTTTGCGAAGAGTAATTACAGCTTTAAAAAGATAGGAATTAAATATGGAACCTCAAGAATTAACTAATGAAATTTTATTAGAAAGTATTTTGGATTGCACTGATTTTGTATCAAATGAAGTTCCTAATCTATACAAATCGGTAAAAAAATCTCTGCCTAAAAGCGATGAAATATTTTTTATGAATTTTGTTGAAGATGAAAACAAAGAGGATAATTATTATGGATATGTCTATGATAAAAAAAAATACAGTAATGTATGAATATTCTTTTCAAGATAGTAAACTATTGAAAAATAGTAAATTGTCCCTTATTGAAAAGGATGTTAGTAAGTTAACTACAAAAGATATTCTTGAGTTGCCTGCACTCAATTTATTGTAGCAAGCCGTAGACTGCACAGATTTCCAAATTCACAAGTAGGGTGCTTGCCTTAAAGTACGCACGCGTTTTTTTCAATTTTCAGACGGCCTCAATACCCCCTCCTTGAGGCCGTCTGAAACATCTGTTCTTTAACAATCCAACCCCATTACCGATTGATGCGTTGGTTGATATAGAGGCCGTCTGAAAGTTGGTTTTTCAGACGGCCTCTATACTGTCTTACTATATAGACGCCGAAGGCAACCGCACCGTCTACGAACTGGCGGCGGACGGTCTGCCGCTCAAACGCACCGACGCGCTGGGGCACAGCTTCGGCTACCGCTATGATGCCGCCCGCCGCCTAGCCGTCCTCACCAACGAAAACGGCGAAAGCTACCGTTTGGAATACGACGCCGCCGACAACCTGATACGCGAAAGCGGCTGGGACGGCAGAATCACCGAATACGGCTACGACAAGGCCGGACAGTTGAACGAACAGCGCGAATACGGCGATAACCCCGCCCGCCCGCTGCAAATCCACCGTTTCGAACGCGACATCCTCGGCCGGCTGACCGACAAAATCAGCCGCCGTACCGACCGCAACCGGCATACCGAAGCCTACAGCCGCAGCCGCTACGACTACGATCCCATTAGCGGACGGTTGAGCAAGGCCCGTAACGGCAGCGGCAGCGTCGAGCTGGAATACGACGCACTGGGTCGGATAACGGGCGAGACCGTCGTCCACAACGGCCGCGAAATCAAAGTCGGCTACCGTTACGACGGCAACGGCAACCGCATCCGTACCGAGCTGCCCGACGGCTCCGTCGTCGACCACCTGTACTACGGCAGCGGTCACCTGCACCGCATCAGCTGCAATGGCGAAACCGTCAGCGACATCGAACGCGACGCGCTGCATCGGGAAACCAGCCGCACCCAGGGACATATCGGCAGCGTATACGAATACGATCCGATAGGCCGTCTGAAACGGCAGCAGACCCATGCTCTCGGAGAGGGCGGCAAACAGGACGTGCAGGTCGGCGCGGTCAGTCGCCGCTACGCCTACGACCGAGCGGGCAACCTGATCCGGAGCGAAGACCGGCGCGGCGGCACGCTGGAGTATGTCTACGACAAACTCGGCCGCATCAGGGAGGCGAAACACAGCGGCGGCGGTGTCGAACGGTTCGCCTTTGATCCGGCCGGCAATATCCTGTCGGCCAACCAACCGGCCGCAGCCAAGTCAGGCCGTCTGAAAAGCCAACCTCCGAAAACCCCGTCCAACCCCAACCTGTACGCCGGCAACCGGCTGAAGGAACACGACGGCACCGAATATACCTACGACGGACTGGGCAACCTGATTTACCGCCAGCTCCCCGACGGTGAAAACCAGTATTTCCAATACGACAGCGAAAACCAGCTCGTCCGCGCCGAAATCAAAAAAGCGGCGGGCAATACCGAAATTTGGGAATACGCCTACGACCCGTTCGGACGCCGCCTCTCCAAAGAGCGCAAAGACAAACTGGCCTGGACCTCGACCGAACCGAAGCGGATCCATTTCGTCTGGGACGGCAGCCGTTTGGCGCAGGAGTACACCTATAAAGGCACTTACACCTATATCTACACCGACCAGGACAGCTACGAACCCTTAGCCCAAATCTTCCACAACAACAAAGACGGGAAGCAGTATCTCGCCTATATCCACACCGACCAAATCGGCATTCCGCGCGAGATGACCGACCAGTTCGGCAATTTGCTGTGGTATGGCGAATATACCGCTTGGGGCCGTCTGAAAAAGGACGGGCGGGTTTATCAGAATGCGCACCAGCCGTTCCGGTTGCAGAACCAGTATTACGACCGGGAAACGGGGCTGCATTACAATTTGATGCGCTACTATGAACCTGATACGGGTAGGTTTGTGAATCAGGACCCGATTGGGTTATGGGGAGGAGATAATTTTTATTTCTTCGCTCCTAATACAAGTAAGTGGCTTGATGTTCTAGGTTTAAATAAAAATCTGCCCGTACCATATTGATTGGCCTCCATAATAGAGGTGCTTTAGGTGAAATGAGGAGTATTACACTTCCGGTTGGTATGGTACTCTTGTTGATAGGTATGGTTATCCAGGAGGAACATTTGTATCTCCAGTAGGAACACCATACTCTATGAGAGCCTTACCTCCTGGTTCTAATCAAAAACCTTATACTGTATATAGGGTGCTGAACCCGATTGATAATGTAGCTGCAAGTAAAATTATGCCGTGGTTTGGAGAGATTGGATTAGGGACGCAGTATGAATTACCAAAATCTGTTCAATCATATATGGATTCTGGGCATCTAGAGGAGGTGAAAATAGAAAAATATTAAAAATCAATGAGTTGGATTCTTATCTCAAAAGTAAAGGAATACCAGAAGATAGTTACTCAATCAATGAAGTAAATGATGAATCATTATGTATTGTTGAAGAAAATAAGAAATGGCATATATTCTATTCTGAAAGAGGACTGAGAACCGAAGAATGTTATTACCATGATAAATATTCAGCAGTCTTATATTTTATAAATCGGTTATCAAAAATGTTAAAAATTTCTTTCGAATGAAAAAGAATACACTCTTATTTAACCCACTGATACGATATGGATTTATTTATGAGTTTAGGATGATGATGAAATTTTCTATCGTTCAAGATACCGCAAGTGAAGACATTTATAAACTTGTCTCTGAATTAAGAGAATATTTGGAAGAAAAAATTATTCTTTTGTATGAAAAGGAGAATTTGACAATAGGAATAGCTATTCGTTGTCTCCCTGATAGTTATAACCGACGTTCTTTTACGAGATACGTGTCTAATGAGAATTACTTAACAGTAGATTTTTGTATTTCTCTTGAAAAATATCAAGATATGCATGTTGTTGAGCAAAAATATTATTTAGGTGAAGAGTTTCTGGCTTGGCTCACAAAAGGATTGTCCAATAAAAATTTAATTAAAAATAACCCTAAGCTGAATGTGAAACGATTTGTCGAGGAAGTAAAAGAAATTGGTAGAGAGATTGGATGGTTTGAAGATGAAATTGACTGGGCTAATTATTTAGATTAGTTCAATTATAATTCAGACGGCCTCAAACTGGGGATGGTTCATTTATGATTTATAAAGAAAGTTTAAAAATTTTAAACAATTTAGTATATGAAGGAGTGTTAGCAACATTTAACTCAGTTGAAAAAAAAGTTGGTATCGAAGATATATTTGCATACGCCCTATTTACTAATGATAGTGCAAGTTATTTGGGGTGGACGATTAATACAAATTCTTTTTATCAATCCTCCACGAAAAAAATAGAAAATATTCAAGAAAAAATTGGTATTAAATGGTATTATCCTCAGTTCGCATTTGGTTCTGGGGATACACAAGAGGATGATTTATTTAATTCAAAAATCGCTAATGTTTTAGCAAATATTCAGAAGGAAATGGATGATAATAATTTTTTGGATATTCAATCAGATGTATATGAAACAATAATAACTGCATTAAAATTAGCAAAAACAGAAATTGTTAAAAATAAAGAAAATGACAATATAGTTTTTTTTCTAGCAATTGCAGATAGTGATGCAGCAGAGATTATGCAAGAATACTCGATTAAGAAAATAAATAGTCAATCTTGTTTTGAGAATTTCCAAAAAGAAATGAAAATTTTCGATGAGGTAGTCTGAAGATCCTTATTTTTTAACAATTTAATTTTACCTTCCATTTGGTTGCATATAAGGCCGTCTGAAACCTCCGTTCTTTAACAATCCAATCCCCGTTATCGGTTGCAACGCTGGTTGAAATAGAGGCCGTCTGAAAGTTAGTTTTTCAGACGGCCTCTATTTCAATCCGGCGTCGGAAGACGGAGTGTTCCGCGGCGAAGACGGCAACCTGTACGTCAACCGCCTCGGCGCCGCCTCGTTGGCCGGACGGGAGATGGTGCGTTACCACTACGACGGCCGCGGCGACTTGACCGCGGTATACGGCAGGGGCGGCAAAAAACTGCGCGGTTTCGCTTACCGCAACCACATCATGATCGAACACAGCCAGCCGGAAGGGCTGGTTTCCCGCTACCGTTACGACACATACGACACCGGCGGCAAAGTATTGTGCAATACCACCAATACCGACGAAGAATGGAATGAACTTTCGATCATCGTGACGTAAGGAGCGCGTGTTTTTCACTTGGCATGATTTGAGACATACTTGGGCCAGTTGGTTAGTGCAACGCTGGGTACCTTTAATAGTGTTCAAGAATGGGTGGATGAAAAACACTATCCATGGTGCAGCGCTATGCCCACTTATCGCCAGATTATTTGCAGTTACATGCTCAGATACTGTCTGATTTTGTTAGGCATTCGGGAGATGATGGCACAAATTTGGCACAGCAGCTTTAGCCGTAGTGTTTGAGTTTTAAGATTATTTGATACAAATTGATAATTTTCTTAAGAAAATCAAGATGGTTATGGTGCCCGGAGCCGGAATCGAACCGGCACGACCTGTTTAGGGTCGACGGATTTTAAGTCCGTTGTGTCTACCTATTTCACCACCCGGGCGGGAGTTTCAAATTGCGAACTGTTTGAAACTGTCCAATTTGGAGGCGGGGGCGCGGATTTGAACCGGCCTGCATAAGGATTGCACTCCTTACGGCATAAACACTCTGCCACCCCGCCGGAGGAAATTGTGGAGGCGAGAGTCGGAATCGAACCGGCGTAGACGGATTTGCAATCCGCTGCATAACCACTTTGCTATCTCGCCAAAAAGAAGGGATTGTCTTAGAAACAATCTGACTATTTTGGAGCGGGAAACGAGTCTCGAACTCGCGACCTCAACCTTGGCAAGGTTGCGCTCTACCAACTGAGCTATTCCCGCATCGGAAGAAACATCTGAATAAAATATTTGGAGCGGGAAACGAGTCTCGAACTCGCGACCTCAACCTTGGCAAGGTTGCGCTCTACCAACTGAGCTATTCCCGCATCGGAAGAAACATCTGAATAAAATATTTGGAGCGGGAAACGAGTCTCGAACTCGCGACCTCAACCTTGGCAAGGTTGCGCTCTACCAACTGAGCTATTCCCGCATCGGAAGAAACATCTGAATAAAATATTTGGAGCGGGAAACGAGTCTCGAACTCGCGACCTCAACCTTGGCAAGGTTGCGCTCTACCAACTGAGCTATTCCCGCCCGAATTCAGGTTTTCTGCCCTATCCGGCAGAAAAGAGACGCTATTATTATGGATTTGCCTTCGCTTCGTCAAGTGCTTTGCATTATTTTTTTGCAAACGGTTATTTGAATTCTTTCCATGCCATTTTCAGGTAATAGAACATGGACCAGATGGTCAGTACGGACGCGATTAACATCAATATGTTACCAATCAGTATCAGATTGAAGCCGTAAAAATCTTTCATTCCGGCCAGCAGCAGCAGGATGGCGAGCATCTGGGCGGTGGTTTTGAATTTGCCTATGGTGGCGACGGCCACGCTGTTGCGCTTGCCCATTTGCGCCATCCATTCGCGTAAGGCGGAAATGGTGATCTCGCGGCCGATGATGATGATGGCGAAGATGACGCTGGTGCGCTCGATATCCACCAGCAGGAGTAGGGCGACGGCGACCATCAGTTTGTCTGCAACCGGATCGAGGAATGCGCCGAAGTCGGAAGTTTGTTTCCACAGTCTTGCCAAAAAGCCGTCAAACCAGTCGGTAACGGCGGCGGCAGCAAAAATGAATGCTGCCGTCCAGTTGACGGTTTGCGGGTGTATCCATGCGTCGGGCAGGTAGAAGAGTGCGGTGAATGCGGGAATGAGCAAAACGCGCATCCATGTAAGGAATATCGGGATGTTCCAAGGCATTTGGGTTACCTTTTTATAGTCGTAGGCGGTTTGGGCGGTGGGATGTGTTCCGCCGCTGAAAAATCAGCGGCCATTATATAGCCAAACACATTGAAATCCCATATGGAAGCCTCTGTATCGTGTGTTCAAATAAAAATAGGACATTTTCACCGCCATCATTTCAGAAATATTTAAAGATTGCCCTAATTTCAAACTTCCTGATTTTCGTCTGCGCGTAAATGGCAGTGCGGGCATTTTCTATTTGAATTTGAGATAGAATCTGTCGGAGGCCGTCTGAATGTTTACAGTTTCGGACACGTTATTGCCGGTGTTGTTGCGCGTAGGCTTTTTTTGAAAACAGCCGGTATTTCGGCAGCAGGGAAGGTTGGTTCGGGTTTGCCAGAAAGTCTTTCAGGGCCGTCTGAAACTTCGGCAGGTCGGCGCAATAGCGGCTGCCGGGCAGGTTTTTGGCGGCGAAGTAATGGGCGATCAAATCGGCCTGTTGTTCCATATTCAAATCGTTGAACGAGGTAATTTGTCCCGGCGGCGGATAGGCGTAGGCCCGGCGTTTGCGGTAGCCGCCGGAGAGTGCCAGTGCAAGCCCGCCCAGCCATGTGCGGAAGCCTTGCTGGTATTGCCAGACGTGGGTCAGTTCGTGTATCAGCCATATCCGGTAGCTGCGGTCGGCCAGTGCGAAGTCGGCGGGGCAGCTCTGTTTGGGGAAGTAGATGCAGCCGTTGGGTGATACGGCGACTTTCATATTGGGCATCAGGGGCAGGCCGCGGCGGATTCTGACGCGGGTGTAGTCGATGCCGTCTGAAAAAACGGTTTTTGCCATTTCGATTTCGTTGGCGGTCAGGGGGCGCAGGCGGCTGCCTGCTTTGCGTCCGCGCCAGTGGTAGACCGTGTGCCAGCGCCATAAAAGCAATACGGCGAAATATCCGGCCACAGCCAGTATGCAACCTAATACGGGAACGCCCACCAGCAACGGTTTACCTGCGTCTGCCAGCCATGAGGCGGTTTCCGACCAGAATTGTCCGCCGCCCAATTTGGGAAAGACAGGTTTGTCTGCGGCTTCGATACCTAAAATCAGGCAGCCGATTTTGTAGCCGGTATAGTAAAGCGGCATGTAGGTGAAGGGGTTGGTGTAGAGCGTGCTGAACACGGCGACGGGCAGGTTGGTGCGGAGGAAGTAGGCGACAATCAGCGCGCTGAGCATCTGCGTGGGGCCGGGCATCAGGCCGCAGAACATGCCTACCGCCACCGATACGGCGGCTTGCCGGCGGTTGAGTGTCCAGAAGTAGGGTTTGTCGAATAACGGGGCGAAGGGTTTGGTCCAGCGCGAGGCAAAGATTTTCGCCCTGTCGGGCAGTCTGCCGCGCAATCCGTTCCGTTTGAATAGGCTCATGGTCGGGGAAACTTTATCGAAGGCCGTCTGAAAACGGGTTATTTAATCCGGTAGTCTAAAACATAATGTGCGCCGGAGTCCTGCGCCAGGATTCCGGCCAGCACGGGCAGGTTGGTTTGCAACTGTTCGGCCAGCAGGTAGGGCGGGTTGATGACGAACATGCCGCTGCCGTGCATACCGAAGCCGTCCGCGCGCGGCGTGCAAACATGAAGTTGGGCGTGCAGGTGGTTTTCCGGCGCGAGTTTTTGCAGTTGCTCGGGCAGTTCCCGGCTTTCTTCGCGGCTGAGACAGGGATACCAAACCATATAGCAACCGGACTCAAACCGCTTCAGCGCGTCTTTCAGGGTATGGACGACGCGCCGGTAATCTTGTTTTTCTTCATAGGGCGGGTCAATCAGCACCACGGCGCGGCGGGTCGGCGGCGGCAGTAGGGAAATCAGGCCTTGGTAGCCGTCGGCCTGCGTTATCTGTCCGCGCCGTCCCAGACCCGCTTCGCGCATATTGTTTTGCAGATGCCGAAAATCGGCGGGGTGCAGCTCAAACAGGCGCAGCCTGTCATCACTGCGCGTCATGGCCTGTGCCAGCCACGGCGAACCGCAATACAGGTCGTCCTGCGGCAGGATGGTTTTCAGACGGCCTGCGAACTCGGACAATTCTTGCGGCAGCTTCTCCGCCTGTTGCAGCCTTCCGATGCCTTGTCTGTATTCGCCGACTTTCTGGGCCTCGCCGCCGGTCAAATCGTACAGTCCCGCACCGCTGTGGGTGTCGACATACCAATAGGGTTTGTCTTTGCGGTTGAAATACTCAAGCGTTAAAAACAAGATGAAGTGTTTGAGTATATCGGCGTGATTGCCGGCATGGAAGGCGTGGCGGTAACTGAGCATGGGAGGCCGTCTGAAAAAGGCAAAGTTGGATTATATCGAGAAATAAATGTCGGACCAAATCCGTGGGCGCGCTGTTTCAGACGGCCTTAAATCAATAGGGAATGATGATGCCGCAGACTTTGGCGGTGTTTTATCGTGTTTGCCGTTTGTGCCGTTCAAATAATCGGAAAGGCCGTCTGAAACTGTTTTTCAGACGGCCTTTCATTACTTCAAGCCGTTACAGCGGCCATTTCAGCGCGGGATTGCTTTCGATTACCGCTTTGAATTGGTTTTGAATCCGCCCGATGGCTTCGTCGGAATCCGCCTCGAAACGCAACACCAAAATCGGCGTGGTATTGGAGGCGCGCATCAGGCCGAAACCGTCGGGGAATTCCACGCGCAGGCCGTCGATGGTGATGATTTCGGTCGCGCCTTCGAATTTGGCTTTGGCGGCGAGTTCTTCGATAACCTGATGGCCGTTGCTGCCTTCGGGCAGGTCGATGTTGAGTTCGGGCGTGGAAATGCTTTGCGGCAGCTTGTCCAACACTTCGGTCGGGTTGTCGAAGGCAGACAGGATTTCCAAGAGGCGCGCGCCGGCGTACATGCCGTCGTCGAAGCCGAACCAGCGTTCTTTGAAGAAGACGTGTCCGCTCATTTCGCCGGCAACCAGCGCGCCGGTTTTTTTCATAGTGGACTTGATGAAGCTGTGGCCGGTTTTTTCCATGATGGGTTCGCCGCCGTGTTCTTTAATCCATGGTGCGAGCAGGCGGGTGGATTTGACGTCGAAGATGACTTTTGCGCCCGGATTGCGGCTCAATACGTCTTGGGAGAACAGCATCAGCTGGCGGTCGGGGTAGATGATGTTGCCGTCTTTGGTCACGACGCCCAAACGGTCGGCATCGCCGTCGAAAGCCAAGCCGATTTCTGCATCGCTGTTTTTCAGCGCGGCAATCAAATCTTGCAGGTTTTTCGGTTTGGAAGGGTCGGGATGGTGGTGCGGGAAAGTGCCGTCCACCTCGCTGAACAGTTCGGTTACTTCGTTACCCAGCGCGCGGTAGAGCGCGCCTGCAAACGCGCCGCCCACGCCGTTGCCGGTGTCGATGACGATTTTCATCGGGCGTTTGAGTTTGACGTGTCCGACGATGTAGTTGCGGTATTCTGCGGAAATATCTTTTTCGGTAACGCTGCCTTTGGTTGCCGGCTGGGTGAAGCGGTCGGCTTCGATGGCGGCCAAGAGTTCCTGAATGACCGGACCGGCCAACGTGTCGCCGCCGAGCATCATTTTGAAGCCGTTGTAATCGGGCGGGTTGTGGCTGCCGGTAATCATCACGCCGCTGCCGCCGCATTCGTTGATGGCGGCGTAGTAGAGCATCGGGGTGGCAACCATGCCGACGTTGAGCACGTCGATACCGCTGTCGGTAAAGCCGCGCTGGATGTGCTCCATCAGCTCGGGGCCGCTGACGCGGCCGTCGCGGCCGAGGGCGATTTTGCCGATGTTCTGTGCGGCGGCTTTGGCGGCGATGGCTTTGCCGATAAGGTAGGCAGCTTCGTTGGTCAGGGTTTTGCCGACTATGCCGCGGATGTCGTAGGCTTTGAAGATTTCACGGGAGATTGTTGCCATGATGGACTCCTTTGCTGGGTAAAATGGCTTCGATGGTGCCGGACTTGGGAACGGAAAGGCAGAAGAGACGGCACTAGGCTGAAAAATAACGTGCTTTTATTCTAACACAGCAAAAGGCCGTCTGAACGTTGCGTTTTCAGACGGCCTTTGCCGGTTACATCAAATAACACTCAGTTTGCGGTAAAAGTATCGCACCGGCCGATGTCGCCGCTTTCCAAACCGCGCTTGAGCCATGCCATGCGGTCGGTGGACGAGCCGTGGGTGAAGCTGTCGGGCACGACGTAACCCTGCGCGTTCTGCTGGAGGCGGTCGTCGCCGACGGATTCGGCCGCGGTCATCGCCTGTTGGATGTCTTCGGTTTTCAGCATTTTTTTGTTGGCGGCGTAATGCCCCCAGACGCCTGCGAAGCAGTCGGCTTGCAATTCGAGTTTGACCGAAAGGGCGTTGGCCTGCGTTTGACCTGCGTTTTGGCGGATTTTATTGACTTCGGGTAGGATGCCGAGCAGGTTTTGGACATGGTGGCCGACTTCGTGCGCAATTACATAGGCAAAAGCCGCTTCGCCCGATGCCCCCAGTTTTTTGCGCATATCGTCGTAAAACGACAGGTCCAAGTAAATGCTGCGGTCGCCCGGACAGTAAAACGGCCCCATCGCCGCCTGGCCCGCGCCGCAGGAAGTGTGCGTGCCGCCTGTGTAAAAGACCATTCTGGCCGGCGTGTAGGTTTTGCCGAGTTTTTCCGAGAAGTAGCTGCGCCATGTGGCTTCGGTATCCGCCAGCACGACTTTGGACATTTTGGCGAGTTCTTTTTCTTCCTCTTGGGTGAGGCTGCTTTGTCGGACGGTTCCGGTGCCGAGGCCGGCCGTGCCGACCAAGCCCGACAAATCAACGCCGTAGTATGCGCCGACCAGGAGAACGATGATTCCGATGATGCCGGGCGTTTTCCCGCCGCCGCTTCCGCTGCCCCTGCGGTCTTCAACATTGGTACTTTCAGGGCGTCCGCGCCAATCCATAGTGTGTTCCTTTAGTGGTTTCGATGATGTGGGTATGTGCCGTGCCATTATACGGCAGCGGCGACCGTTTTGATAAACGAGGCCGTCTGAAAGGTTTATTTGCCGTCGTTGTCGGAGTTTCCGCCGTCGTCCGCACCGGCTTTCGGGTTGTTGATTTCGTCCAGTTCGCTTTGGGATACGGTGCGCGGCAGGGCGGCGGTTTCTTGATAGATTGCGGCTTTATTCGGCTTGGCGGACAAGTCTTCGAGCAGTTTTTTGTATTCGGGGGACTGCTTCATCAGGATGGCGGCGGCGGTGCGCAGTTTGGCGATGTCATCCGGCGGCAGGTAGAAGCTGGTCGGAATGTTCAGCACGTCGTTGCGCAACTCGGATTTCGGCAGGTCGTCCAAACTCAGGCTGACAAACGACAGGGCGATTTTTTTGCTGTCGTCTGCGTTGCGGTTGTCTTCGTTCCACTTGTCGGCAAAGGCGCGCAGGCGGCGCAGGGATTCTTGGGAATATCTGTCGATGGGAATGTCGACAATCGAGCTGAGGACGTTTCTGAAACCGGGGACGGCGGCTTTGGTGTCGATGTCGCTGTTGATGCGGTTGCGGGCGTTGACGCTGATGATGACGACGCGGCGGATATTGTGGTCCGTCATCCGGCGCATCAGCATACTGCTGGAATAGACGTCGGCCATATCCAGCAGGCTGCGCATACCGAGGTTGTCGGTCAGACCGCCGTCGAGCAGGTGGATGTAGGGGCGGGTTTTGCTGTCGTACCGGCGGTAGCGGGTAACGTATTCCTGCCGCGTTTTGTCCTGCTGTGCATTCCGACCGGACACGGCGGCTTGGGCGGTATCTTTGGGCGGGCTGTAGTTGCAGTTGCCGCCGTTGTTGTTGAGCGTAACCGGCGCGAATACCATCGGTACGGCGCTGGATGCGGCGACGGCGCGGGCAATGCGCAAATTGCCCAGATTGGTACACATCAGGTCGAAATATTCCTGCGTGAAGTTGATGCGTTCCCCCAAGCCCATGTCGGTGGCGGAAATGATGGCAAACGGCCCTTTGCGGCGTTTTTCCAAGTCGGCGAAAGTGGCTTTGCCGAAAAGATGGGTTTCAAACTGCTCTTGCAGCAGGTCGCCGCGGCCGAATTCCGGCGAAGTCAGGCGGGGCAGGTTGGCGAACGAGAAAACCTGTTTGGTCATGAGCTTTTGGAAATTCAACCGCAGGAAGCGGCGGTCGAACGAGGGAATGGTGTCCTGCCCGTGCAGCGCGAAATAGGCGGCCAGCACCGAGCCGCCCGATACGCCGATGACGACGTCTACATTCTGCATCAGGGTTTTTTCCCTGCCGCCGATGTTTACCTTTTGCCGGTTGAGCTGTTCCAGGACGCCGTAGCCCAAGGCGGCCGCCCGTGTGCCGCCGCCGGAAAACATTAATACGATATAAGTGTCGTCGCCGTCGGCATTATTTTGGCTTTGGCGGTCGGTTTCAAAGCGGTAGCCGCTGTTCAAATCAATTTTGTTGATGGTGGCTATGGGCTGGTAACGCACCAGCGAACAGGCAGAAAGCAGCGTGGCGGTTGCGGCGAGTAATGCCGGTTTGGCATAAGGACGGAGGATTTTTTTAATCATTTCAAAAGGTTTGTTATTTATGTTTATAGATGTGGAATTATCGGGCAAAACCGCGTTTCGGGCAAATAAAAAGCCTTGTCATGACAAGGCTTCGTGGTTTGGATTTTACGGCTAATTTTCCGCCTTATCACCGATTTTGCCTTCTTTACCTTGGAGCAGGTTTTCGATATTGCTTTTATGGCGGTAGAGCACCAGCGCGGCGATAACGGCGGTAGCGGCAACCCATGAGCCGTGCGGCATGAAAAAATACGCGATAAGCGGGCTGACCACGGTTGCCGTGAGCGCCGCCAGCGACGACACTTTGAAACCGAAAGCCATCACCAGCCAGACTGCCGCGCAGATTAGCGCGGTCGGCCACGACAACGCCAAAAGCACACCCAACGCGGTGGCTACGCCCTTGCCGCCTTTAAAGCCGAAGAACACCGGCCACATATGTCCCGCCAAAACCGCTACGGCCGCAATCGCGATGATGCCGTCTGAAAGGCCGAGATTGTTTTGCAGCAGCCTTGCCGCCGCGACGGCAAATACGCCTTTGAGCGCGTCGCCGAGCAGGGTAAGCGCGGCCGCTTTCTTTTTGCCGCTGCGCAGCACGTTGGTGGCGCCGGGGTTGCCCGAACCGTAGGTGCGCGGGTCGGCCATGCCGTAACATTTCGACACGATGACGGCGAACGACAAAGAGCCGATCAGGTAAGAAGCGATGACTGCCGACAGATTGAACATTTCTTATGCTTTGCTTACAATGAAGCGGGTATTCTAACGTGAAAACGGTGCAAAGCAAATGGATAAAGTCTTTTTACGCGGCATGAAGGCCGAGACTTTAATCGGCGTATACGGCTGGGAGCGTGAACACGTGCAGACGCTGCTGCTCGATTTGGACATCGGCGTGTCCGAAAAGGCCGCGTTGTCGGACGACATCGGCGAAACCGTACATTACGGCGACGTGTGCGAGGCCGTGCGCGCCAGCCTGCGCGAGCAGGATTTCCTTCTGCTGGAAGTGCTGGCCGAACACGTTGCCGACCTGATATTGCGCGATTTCGGCGCGCTGTGGGTGCGGGTACGGATTGTGAAGCCCGGCATACTGCCGGACGTGAAGGAAGTGGGCGTGGAAATCGAACGCGGAGCGCCGCGTTGAATTTTCAGACGGCCTCACGACGATATTTTTAGATAGGAACCAAAAACAAGATGGATTTAAAAGAAACCAAAGTCGGCAGCGAACCGATTTATGAAGGCAGCTTCGTCAGTATCAGCCGCGATACCGTCAGACTGGCCAACGGCAACGAAAGCAAACGTATCGTCATCCGCCATCCCGGGGCGGCCAGCGTATTGGCGGAAACGGAAAACGGCGAAATCGTGCTGGTGCGCCAATGGCGTTACGCGGTGGGCGAGGCCGTATTGGAACTGCCTGCGGGCAAGCTGGACGTGGCCGGCGAAGATCCCGCCGAATGCGCGCTGCGCGAACTGGCCGAGGAAACGCCGTACACCGCCGACAGTGTAAAACTGCTGCACACTTTCTATACCGCAGTCGGTTTCTGCGACGAAAAAATGTACCTCTACCAAGCCCAAGGCGTACGTTTGGGCAGCACCTTGAGCAATGACGAAGACGAAATCACCGAAACCGTGCTGATGAACCGCGAAGCAGTCAAAGCCGCGCTGGAAAACGACGAAATCCATGACGCGAAAACGCTGGTCGGGCTGCAATACTGGCTGATGCACACTAAATAATACAGGTCGGATTGATATGGAAAGGCCGTCTGAAACTTGGTTTTCAGACGGCCTTTCCAGTCGGATTTCGGAGCGTGTCGTGATGGGGTGCCGATACGGCGGCGGATATCCGCCGCCTATACCCCTTCCGGCTGCGGGACTTTGTGCTGCACGGCATATACGGCGGCTTGTACGCGGCTGCTGAGGTTGAGCTTGCGCAAGATATTCTGCACATGCACTTTGATGGTGGATTCGGCCAGTTCGAGATGGCGGGCGATGACTTTGTTGCTGTGTCCGGCGGCGAGGTAGCCGAGGATTTCCATTTCGCGCGGGGTGAGGGTGGACAACAGGTGGTCGGCGCGCGGCGAGACAGGGGAAATCAGGGATTGGACGAGGCGGGTGGTCATTTCGGGCGAGAACACGTTGTCGCCGTCGACGGCTTTGCGGATGCTGTCGAGCAGGAAGTCGGCGTTGATGTTTTTCAGCAGGAAACCGCGCGCGCCGATGCGCATACATTCGGTCAAATCGTCGTTGTCTTCGGATACGGTCAGCATCACGACGGTTTGCTGCGGATTGCTGCTGAGTATCTGCGCCAGCGTTTCGCGGCCGTTCATAACGGGCATGTCGAGGTCGAGCAGGACGATGTCGGGACGCATCTGCTCGACCAGTTTGATGCCGGTAAAGCCGTCGGCGGCTTCGCCGATGACTTCGAAGTCGCTTTGGCGCGACAGCAGGGCTTTGATGCCGCTGCGGAATAATGTGTGGTCGTCGATTAAGATGATTTTGATGCTCATGAAGCTGTCCTTCTGTGTTGGGGCAGCACTAATGTAACCGTAGTGCCTTGATGCGGTTGTGATTCTACACTCAATACGGCGTTGATGCGCCGTGCGCGTTCCTGCATGATGCCCAAGCCGACATGCGCTTCGGACATGTTTTTCAGACGGCCTGTGTCAAAACCGACGCCGTCGTCGCGTATCCGCAGGGTGAAGTCGTGGCGGTTGTCCAGCTCTACGACGACATGGTGCGCCTGTGCGTGTTTGCGGATGTTCGACAGGCTTTCCTGTAAGATGAAGATGACTTGGAGCTGCTCGTCGTTGTTGAGCGACGGGCCGTCGTCGCGCCATGCGGTGTCGACCTCTATCTGCGTTTGCTGTTCGAAGCGGGCGAGCAGGGAGGTAACGGCTTCGGGAAAGTCTTTGTTGCTGATTTTGGTGCGGAAGTTGAGCAGCAGTTCGCGCACGTCGTCGTAACATTCCTGCACGCCGTCGGTCAGGAAGCGGATGTTTTCCTCCATCTGCTCTTTTTCGCCGGCTTTGTAGGCGCTGTCGAGCATCTGCACTTGCAGGTTGAGGAAGGTCAGGGTTTGTGCGATGCTGTCGTGCAGGCCCTGCGCAATCAGGTTGCGCTCCTGCAATACGGCAAGCTGGCTGCGCTCTTGGGCGAAACGGCTGTTGGCGATGGATACGCCGAGCTGGCCGCACAGGGTGCGCAGCAGGCTGTCGTCGTTTTCGCCCAATTCGATGCCGTCTGAAAAATACAGGGTCAGGATGCCCAGTTCCTCGCTTTTATACAGGATGGGGAAAACCGATACGCGGGCGAAGCCGGGATGTCCGGTTACAAACGGCAGGTTGTCGTAATCGCGGGCGTCGTAAAAGCACGCAGATTGGCCGGAGGGCTTTTCAGACGGCCTGCCGCCTTCCCCGCCTTTGTCTTTATGACCGCAGAGGCAGGCTTCCAGTTCGCTGCACTGCTCGGCGGTCTGCACGTCTGCGGGCAGGCCGGTACTGGCGACCAGATCGGTGCGTTTGCGCTCGAAATCCAGCAGGCGGATGCTGCCCGCAGAGGCGGAAACGGCGGGGACGACGCGGCTGAGAAATTCTTCCGCCGCTTTGGTCGGCGTGTGGGTCTGATGCAGGTCGCGCGTGGTCTGGTAGAGCATTTCCAAGTCGCGGTTCTGGCGGGCGAGGTCCTGCGTCTGACGGGCGACCAGCCCTTCGAGGTCGGTGTAGAGCGTTTTCAGGTGCGCGCTCATTTGGTTGAAACCTTTGCTGACTTGGGCAAATTCCTGAATATAGCCGGTCGGGATGGCAACGCCGAACCCGCCGCGACCGATAGTCTGCACGCCGTCGAGTAGGGCTTCCAGCGGGCGGATAATCCATGAGTAGTGAAACTTAATCATCACGCCCGCCGCAATCAGAATCATCAGAATCAGCGCCATCTGAAACCGCCGCAGCCAGCGGGTATTTTCCTCGTTGGCGTTTTCCAGTGCCTGTACGAAGAGGTCGATGTTGCCGGCGAAGCGGTAGAGGTCGATATTGGTGGGCAGGGTGTGTTTTTGCAGTTTTGGGAGGATGTTGGACTGCCAGTCGATAACGAGCATGGACTGTATCAGGTCGTATGCCTGCGGCCTTTGGGCGGGTAGCAGCGGATGAATGGCGTCGGTGCGGCTGACCTTTTGCAGCGACTGCTCGAATTCCTTGATTTGGTTGTTTATCTGCCGTTCGGTGGCATGGTTGCCGACCATATAGGCCAGCCGGTAGGTCTGCATACGCAGGCTGCCCGCGTCGTTGATGGCCGTGCTCGCACCTTCCAGCCGCCACGACAACAGCAGGGTGAACACCACCGACAGCAAAGCCGAACCGACCCAAAGCAGGGTCAGCAGTTTCAGCCGTGCGGACAGGCTGAGGCCGTCTGAAAAGAAGGATAGTGGTTTCATGTCGTTGTCGGTAAAACGGATGCGTAAGCGTATCATCCTTTAGGAGGGTTTACAATCCGCCTTAAAGAATAGGCACTTAGTTAACGAAAACATGCAGAGTTAGTGTAAAATTCCGTTATGGTCGGGCCGGATAAAATTTAAAACGGGCTTTGCCGCCATCGGTACGCAGATGTTCCAACTCCGTTGGAAACAACGTTTTTCAGACGGCCTTTCTTTATGGTTTGAGAAAAATATCTATCAAGAGCAAACACAATGATTACCATCTTATATTTCGGTGTGTTGAAACAGAGGCTGGGGGTTGCGCAGGAGCAGGTGGCATGGGGGGGCGGCACGGGTCGGGAACTGCTGCATCTTTTGCAGCGGCGCGGCGGCGCGTGGGCCGAAGCCTTGGAAGAAGACAGGATTTTCCGGCTGGCGGTCGATAAGCAAATCGTCGGTTGGGACGTGCGGATTCCCGACGGGGCGGAAGTCGGCCTGCTGCCGCCGGTAACGGGGGGCTGACATGCAAACGCTTATCAGAATACAGACGGCTGATTTCGATTTGCAGGAGGAATACCGCGGGCTGCTCGCCCGAAGCGGCAATACCGGCGCGGTGGCGGCGTTTGTCGGGCTGGTGCGCGACCGCGACACCGATGTGCCGCTGTCTTCGCTGTTTCTGGAACATTATCCCGAAGTAACGGAAAACGAAATCGCCGGAATCGTCCGGACGGCTTCGCAACGCTGGCCGCTTGAGGCCTGCACCGTCGTCCACCGCGTCGGCGAACTGGGGCCCGACGAGCAGATTGTGCTGGTGCTGGCGGCGGCGGCGCACCGCAAAGCCGCGTTTGCCGCGGCGGAATTTATTATGGACTATCTGAAAACCGAAGCCCCTTTCTGGAAAAAAGAAACCTTTTCAGACGGCCTCGAAAGATGGGTCGAGGCCAAACAAAGCGATAAAGAAGCAGTGGAGAAATGGAGCGGCACACAATGAGGATTTACGCACTGATTATGGCCGGCGGAATGGCCAAGCGCATGGACGGGGTGGACAAAGGGCTGGTGCTGTGGCACGGCAAACCGCTCATCGACCACGTCATCGACCGCATCAAACCGCAGGTCGGCCACATCGCCGTCAGCGCCAACCGCAACCTTGAAGAATATACCAAACGCACGCCGCATGTGTTTTCCGATTCGCGCCAGTGGCAGGGGCTGGGCCCGCTGGTGGCGCTGTGTACCGCCGCCAACGATTTGCAGCTGGCCACCGCCGACTGGCTGCTGATTGTGCCTTGCGACACGCCGAAACTGCCCGCGGATTTGGTGGAGCAGTTTGTCGCCGTCGCCAAACGCACACCGCTGTGCAACGCCTTTTACGCCGAAACCTCCGGCCACCAGCAATACAGCGTGATGTTTATCCGCCCGCAGATTCTGCAAAGCGCCGTGCCCTACCTTTATACGGGGCAGCGCACCCTGCGCGGCTGGTTGCAGCAGCAGCGCGCCCGTTCGGTGGCATTCGGCTCGGAAGAAGATTTCGCCAACTACAACACCCCGCAGGATTTGGAGCAACCGCTATGATTGATTTTGAAACCGCGCTGGCGCAACTGCTCGACGGTTGCGAATGCCGTCTGAAAAGCCGCCGCCTGCCGCTGGCCGCCGCCGCCAACCGTATTCTCGCGCAGCCGCTGTATGCGCAGTATCCCGCGCCGATGTTCGACAACAGTGCGATGGACGGCTACGCCGTGTGCAGCACCGACGGCAGCCTGCGCGAGTTTGCCGTCGTCGGCCGCGTTCAGGCCGGCGATGCGGCCGCCGTGCCGTTAAGGGAAGGCGAAGCCGTGCGTATCTTTACCGGTGCGCCGCTGCCCAGCAACACCACCGCCGTCGTGATGCAGGAGCAGGCCGAAGCGGAGGGAGGCCGTCTGAAAGTCAAGGCGGAAATCAAGGCGGGGCAGAACATGCGGCTCAAAGCCGAAGAAATCCAAGTCGGGCAGGAGCTGCTTGCCGCAGGCTGCAAACTCGATGCCGCCGCATTGGGGCTGGCGGCATCGCAGGGGTTTGCCGAAGTGGAGGTATACGAGCCGCTCAAAGTGCTGGTGTTTTCCACCGGCAACGAGTTGGCCGAACCCGGCCGGCCGCTTTCAGACGGCCTGATTTACGACGCCAACCGCTACCAGCTTTTGGCATGGTTGCAGTCGCTGGGAATGGAGGTGGCGGACGGCGGCATCATTCCCGACGATTTGGCGCAGACCGAAGCATTGCTCAAAGATGCCGCGCAGCGGTTCGACGCCGTCATCACCAGCGGCGGCGCGTCGGTGGGCGAGGCCGATTATCTGAAGCAGGCCGTTGAAAACGTCGGGGTGCTGACCACCCGCTCCATCGCAATCAAACCCGGCAAACCGTTTGGCTGGGGGCGTGTCGGCACTGCGGCGGTATTCGTGTTGCCGGGCAATCCCGTTGCCGCCTTCGTTACCGCGCATATGCTGCTGGCGCCGGCGTTGGGCAAACTGTCCGGCAGGTCGGGCACGGCACCATACCTGCCGCAAGTCACCGCCAAAGCCGCGTTCGGCACCCGAAAAGTCATCAAACGCCGCGAGTTCCTGCGCGTGGTTTTGAGCCGCGACGGGCAGGGGGAGACCGTTGCCGAACTGCTGCCCAACCAAGGCAGCGCGATGCTGGCGACCTGCGCGAGGGCGGAAGCATTGTGCGAAGTGCCCGCTATGGAAGTCGTCAACGAGGGCGATACCGTCAGGCTGCATCTGCTGCCGCGCTAAGCTGTAAAACAAACCGAAAGGCCGTCTGAAACAAGAATAATCTTCTGTTTCAGACGGCCTTTGATTTTGCCGTTTTTCGTCAGCCAAATCGATTAACCCGAATCGGTAAAATAATATGATAAAACTATATTCAAAGCAAATAAACACAGGCATAATGATAAATCCAGCAACCGTTTCTGTTTCAGACGGCCTCACTTCGAAATGAAAAAACTCCTCCTCATCTTCTTTATCGGCTTTATCGGTGCGGGCACCGCATCCGCCGCGCACGCCGGACAGCCCGTTTACGCCAAAGGCAGGCTGGCCAACGGCCTGACCTACCATATTTTCAAAATCCCGTCGGCGGAAGGGCGGCTGGCCGCGCGGCTGAACGTGGGTGTGGGTGCGGCCGATGAAAACGACGGGGAAGAAGGCATCGCGCACATTACCGAGCACATGGTATTCCAATCCTCGCCGCAGTATCCGCAGGGATTGTCGGATTACCTCGGCCGCAACGGCTGGCAGATGGGACGGCATTTCAATGCCCAGACCGGCTACGATTACACGCGCTACCTGTTTTCGCCGCCGCAAGGGAGCAGGCAGCTCGAAGAGGTGTTGAAAATCTACCGCCAAATCCTGCAACCGCAGCAGTTTTCCGCTGCCGATTGGGAGAAGGAAAGGCAGGTCGTCCTCAGCGAATGGCGCCAGCAGCAAAACCTGCAAAACCGCCTGAGCCGCAGGCAGCACGCTTTAATGTACGAAGGAGCGCGGCAGGGACGCTATCCGCCGATAGGCAGGCTGGAGGCGGTGCAGAGCGCCCGCGCGGATACCGCCGGCGCGTTCCACAACAAATGGTACGGTAGCAACAACGCCGTTTTGGTGCTGATGGGCAATCTGAATATCGACGGTACGGCCGCGCTGATAGAACGGACGTTCGGCGACATGCGGCCGATTACGCTGGGCATGCGGCGTGCAGACGAATACCAACCGCGGTTGAAAAACGGCTGGCATTTCGGCATGGTGCAGGACGCAGACAATGCCGAAGACAGACTTTCGCTGGTGTTCCGTTTCAAAAAACAAAAAGCCGAAGCCTATGCCGAACAGTCTTATCAGCGGCTGCTGGACAATTTCGCCGCCTATGTCGTCAACAGCCGCATCATCCGCTCCGGACTCGATGTCGGCCTGAAAATGGATACGCTCGGCTGCTGCACCGGTTCGCTGATGCTCGATGCCGACATCGCCCCCGGCCAGCATCGCGAAATGCTGGAAGTATTGCGCAACCTCAGGCAGGACATCCTTGACCATCCCGCCACCGACGAAGAGCTGGGCGGCTACCGCAAAGCGTTGCACAACAATCTGCTGCCGCAAAACGCCGGCATTCCCGACGACCTGACGAAGGTTATCCGCCTTTCCGAAGAAACCGTCCTGCGGGGGCTGCCGCTGCCCGACGCCGAAATCCGCGCCGCCGACCGCAGCCAGCTTTACCGGATTAACGCCAAGGCCGTCAATCGGCGCATAACCGAATGGCTCGACGCGCCCGACAAAATGATACAGGTGCAGGTTTCCCAAGGCAGCACGGTCAGCCTGCCGTCTCCCGCCGATTTGAACAAAACGCCTGAGAGGCCGTCTGAAACACAGTCCGGCGGCAAGGCCGCGCCCGAATTTGCCAAACCGGAGAGCGGAAAAATCTTAACGGAGCGAACTGGCAGGCAGTCGGACATCCGCTATCTCAAACTGGGCAACGGCGATACCGCGGTGTTGATGCGTTTGCCCGAAGCAGGCCGCCGCGTCCATTTCCGCGCCGTATCGGACAGCGGCTCGCTGGCAGAGCCGTCCGAAGCATGGCTGGCGAAACTGGCGGCGGAAACCGTGTCCCAGTCCGCCCCGCAGGGCATGAGCGCGGGCGGGTTCAGGCAGTGGCGGCAGCAAGAGCGCATCAGCTATACCTACCGTTTGGAAGACTACCGCCAGATTACCGACGCGCAGGCCAATGCCGACAGCCTGAAAACCCTGCTGCAACTGTACCGCAGCTACCAGACCGTTCCCGATTTGTCCCAATGGCAGCAATACGCCAAGCGGGACGAAGCAAGGTTTAAAGTGCGGCAGCATTCCAAATCGGGCAGGCCGCAGCAGGTTTTGGAAGAAATGAAATACGGCCGCAGCCTGATGCCGTCTGAAAACAATGCCTATGCCGGTCTGACCCAAGCGCGGATAAAACAGGAATGGCAGAAACTGACCGCCGCGCCCGTACATTACTACATCGTCGGCAACCTGCCGCCGGAAGAAACCGCGCCGCTGGTAGCAAAATATCTGGCCGGAATCCCGCGTTCCGCCGCAGCCGCAAACGACTATCCGCTGCGTACGGGACGCGAAAGCAGACACGAAGCCGCAGGAGAAACCGAAGGAGCGGAAATCCACGCGCAATCATGGCAGCAGGCCGATACGCTGACACCTGAAAAAACCGAACAAATCAGGCTGCTGAACAACCTTTTCAACGCCCGCCTGAAAGACGAATTGCGCGGCAGGCAGCAAAGCGCATACGCCGTCAAATTCAAAGCCGAGACCTATCCCGGGGTGCGGCGGATAGAAAGCAGTCTGACTTTCAACACTGCCGCAGGCCAAGCGCAGGCGGGTTGGCAGGCCGCTAAAAAAGTGTTGCGCGAGCTGCCCGACGGCATAGGTTATGCCGAAGCGCGCAATCTTAGGAAACTCTTTATCGAACAGGAAAACGCCCGCCGCCGTTCCGCCGAGGCATGGATAGAGCGTCTTTCCGCCGACCGTCAGGCAGAGGGCGTCCCCCCCTATCCGAACGATGCCGGTCGGATTGCCGATTCCATTACCCGCAACAACCTGAGGGAAACGGCGAAAATGATGTGGTCCGAAGACAATGAAAAAGTATTGACGGTGATGCCGAAACATTGACCGATTGAATCAAAAGGCCGTCTGAAACCTTTTCAGACGGCCTTTTCTTATTAAAAAACAAACTGTTTAAGAATTACAAAACAGCCAATGCCGCATCGTAATCCGGCTCGTTGGTGATTTCGGCGACCAATTCCGAATGCAGCACTTTGTCGTTTTCGTCCAAAACCAAAACCGCGCGCGCAGTCAGGCCGCGCAAGGGGCTGTCGGTCAGGGCGACGCCGTAGTCGGCGGCGAAGCTGCTGCGGAAAGACGATAAAGTAACGACCTTGTCCAAACCTTCCGCACCGCAGAAACGGGCTTGGGCAAACGGCAGGTCGGCGGAAATGCACAACACGACCGCGTTATCCAATGAGGACGCGCGTTTGTTGAAAGTGCGGACGGATTGGGCGCATACGCCGGTATCCACACTTGGAAAAATATTCAAGACTTTGCGTTTGCCTGCGAAGTCCGCAAGGGTTTTGTCGGACAAATCCGCAGCGGCAAGGGTAAACGCAGGCGCGGTTTGTCCGGCTGCGGGCAGATTGCCGGAAGTGTGGACGGGGTTATTTTGGAAGGTTACTTGAGCCATATTTCTATCCTCTTTCTTAAATGTGGGAAAAGGGTGTTACACGGTGCAAGGATAGTGCTTTTTCGACAGCTTGCCAAGCAGACTGACTGAAACTATGCATGAGCCAGCCTATATCTACTCGTTTAAAAAATATAAAGGTCAACATTTACTTATTCCGCTTCTAAGCTGTACGGCTGCAAACCGTTTGACAAAATTGTCTCCAGAGATATAATACTTATTATATATAGTTTTTGTTATATGTATTTATTTATAGATGATTCATTCTCAGACAAGGAGCAATTAAATGAAACGGAATTTGGGTACTTTGGATCGCGTTATCCGCATTGTTATCGGTGTGGCGCTGATTGCCGCCGCTGCAACAGGTCAAATAGGTTGGTGGGGTTGGTTGGGCATTGTGCCGCTGGCCACCGCACTAATCGGGAACTGCGCGCTGTACAGCTTATTGGGCATTAACACTTGCCACATCAATAAAAAATAAATAAGGCAAAATATGAATAAGGACGGACAACTCCCGCGGATTACTCCTGCACAAGCGGCAGCAAAAATCCGTAAAGGCGCGCTAGCGGCTGACATACGCAGCGAAGCAGAATATCGGGGTGGGCGTATCGGCGGTGCCTTGTCCTTGCCACCGGAGCGGCATCGCGACAAGCTGCCTGAGAATGCTGCCTCTTGCCTGATTTTTTATTGTTTGGGCGGCAAACGCACGGCACAAGCAGAAGCAGTATTGTCGGAGCTTGGTCGGGGACGCGAGTGTTACATTCTTGACGGCGGTTTGCAGGCATGGAAGGCTGCCGGACTGCCCATCGTTGCCGACCACACTGCACCGGACATCATGCGGCAGGTGCAAACTATCGCGGGCGGATTGGTTCTGCTCGGTGTGCTGGCAGGTTGGCTGGTGTCGCCTTGGTTTTACCTGATAGACGTGGTAGTCGGTACAGGCCTGTTGGCAGCCGGGTTAACCGGATTCTGCGGCATGGCGCGACTGCTGGTCAAAATGCCATGGAACCGTTAAACAGAGGCCGTCTGAAAGTTGCTGCTGAAGCTGCTATGACTGATAATGCAACCTTCTCATTTGCCGAAAAGGGCAAACAATGACCACTGCCGACAATCAACCGCCCTACGAAGAAGCCGCAGCCTTCCTTAAATTGCTGGCCAATCCCCATCGTCTCGCCGTACTGTGCAGGCTGCACGAAAGACCGCACAATGTAACCGAACTGGCTGAGTCATCCGGTCTACCGCAGGCCGCGATGTCCAGCCAATTAGCCTTGCTGCGCGAGGCCGGATTGGTGTCTTATGAAGTAAACCATCGAGAGCGGCAGTATTACATTGCCGATTCACGAGTCAACGAGATGATACGGCTGCTGTATTCCTTTTTTTGTGCGGCAAAAGATTGAAATGCTGCCTTACTGCTATATTAGGTAGGCTGCTTGGAAAAATCGATCCATTTATGGTTAAAAAGGCCGTCTGAAAATTATTTTTCAGACGGCCTTTTTTATTCGCTCCTACTTTATTACCATCACTTGCTACTTTAAGGAAACGGGATAGGAAACCGTGATGCAGACGGTTTGATTTGAGTTTTTGTATTTTTGCCTGACGGGGAGAAAAATACCGTTGCTATGGCTTTACAGGAAGCAGTGGATGGATTTATGTTTTATTCGCCAGCTCGATAATTTTCTGAAAGGTTTTGCCATTGCGGATAGTCAGACTTTTATAGAAAGCAGACTCTATCAGTTTTTTATGGTAGTTAGAGCTAAGGTAGTCGGCTTGGTTGTGATTGCTGTAAAAGAAGGCTGTTTCGCCAAAATACAAATGTTCTTTTTCGTCTATCCACGAGAGTGTTTCGGCTTTGATTTTTTCTCTGTCTGCGTTTGGCAGATAAAAGAGAACATCGCGTCGATAGGCCGTTTCGTCCTGCCACCAATCCGGCAGTTTGTCCGCTTCTTTTTGCAGTATATCCGAGCGGATTAGGGTAAAAGGCAGGGGAAAATCATAGGTATCGTTGAAATGGGTCGTCAGCAATTCTTTGATTTTCTTTTCCGGTTCTTTGCTGTCAAAGAAAAGGTTGCCGCTATTAATATAGGAAACGGGATTTTCAAAACCTATTGCGGCTAGATTCTTCTTTAAATCAGCCATGACAACTTTATTGGTCTTGCCGACATTGATGCCTCGCAGTAAAAGCACGTAGCGCATTGTGTTTCCTCGTTGTAAATATGTGACGGATAGATAGCTTCTTAAAGATAAGGGGTATTCCTGTGATGAAATTATAGTAGCTGTAGGTCGTATTCCTGAGCCTGACATTTTCGGTATTGCGGTAATGGATTGCACTGATGGGGGTGTTAGAGGTTTTTGTCGGATACGAGTATCCGACCTACGTTAGCTGCCAAATCTTCTAAATGTTGGGTTGACAACCCAACCTACGCTTGCTGATACAGACTACGCTTGTTATTAAGTAGAGGTTTCTTTGCGAGCTTCCCAAGTTGCTAAAAGATAGCTTGCTAACGCTCCTGATAAATTTACAGCTAACTCAGCATGACGTGGAGCAGGTTTTACCCCCATTTTGCCTTTCCCATGTGCATCACTTAAACGATTTCGAAGCGTACCTAGTCCTTCAATTATTGCTGTACAACCACCGAGAATTTGCTTAAAAACCTCTGCCGTATGTTGTGATGGGGCTAGATTTAGAATATCGGCAGTTTTTTTATATAATTTGGGTAAATCTACTGTATCGTCATATTTAACTCCCATATCATCAAGAATATGCTTACAAACTGTCTCTATAAGCGTTCGTGCTGATGTAATTGCGCCTTCTGGGTCGCTTGATCTCCTATCTAGGGACTTTAACCATGCTGCTTGTACATGTGCCGCATTTATTTTCTTTACACCTTTGCTAACAAATTCATCTGAAGGAACAGGGCCTCCTCGCTCTAATATGTCTAACAATGGATGAAATTCGTTCCATATATAATTTCGACGTTCAGCATAACTAGGAAATTCGTATTTAATAAATTGCCAAAATTGATCAAGACTTCTACATGTTTTGATGAATTTTGGAATATATGTGTCAAAAGCAGCATTTGAAAGAATAAACTGTCTTAGGCGTGTAAATTCTGCGTTATTTTCTTTACCCCCTGTAGCTTGAGAAATTAAAAGATTTTGTAAGGTTTCTGCCTGAATAAACAACTCTTTCATTTTATTAAATTTATCCTTTTAATGCAGATAACATAAATTAAATTAAAAGTATTCGTTTTGCAAATAGCAAGCGTAGATTGTGTCGAAAATTCCCACAAATTTTTAATTTTTCAAGTTTAGGAACAATGTTAGATCTTGATCTAAACGCAACGGTATTTTATACGCCTATCCGTTGCAATCAGCATCATAAAGCTTTTGGGTACTACATGAAAAGTTTTTAAGTGGGCGTAGGTTGGGTTGGAAACCTAACAGATTTTTAAATACGCCTTATATGTTTAAAAGGTCGTCTGAAAGCCGTGAAAACCGTTTCAGACGGCCTTTTCTTCATCAGTCTCTACTTTATCACTCTTTCTTTCAAAGTCTTCAACACACTCTTCACCGCCTTAATCCTTTCCTCAACATTCACCATCTGAGCCGTAAACTTCAACTTATCAGCCCCTGCCAGCCGGTATTTTTTATCCGTCTGAATCAGCAGGATGATTTCTGTCGGATCGATTTGGTGGTGTTTGCCGAAGGTAACGGTGACGGCTTCGCTGGTCGCGTCGATGGCGTCTATGCCCAATTCTTTTGCGGCAAGCCGCAGGTGGTGGCTTTCGATGAGGGTTTTGACGGGTTGTTCGGGCAGACCGAAGCGGTCGACGAGTTCTTCGTGTATGGCGTTGATTTGTTGTACGGTTTCGCAGACGGCGAGGCGTTTGTAGAGGACGAGCCGTTCGTGGATGTCGGGGCAGTAGCTTTCAGGTAGCAGGGCGGGGCTGTGCAGTTTGATTTCGGTGGTGATGCCCAACGGTGCGTCGAGGTCGGGCTGGCGGCCTTTTTTGAGGTCGCGCACGGCTTGTTTGAGCATTTCGGTGTAGAGCGTGAAGCCGACCTGTATCATTTCGCCGGATTGTCCTTCGCCGAGGATTTCGCCTGCACCGCGGATTTCCAAATCCTGCATGGCGAGGGTGAAACCTGCGCCGAGTTCGTCTGCCGCCGCGATGGCGTCGAGGCGTTTTTCTGCGTCTTTGGTGATGTATTCGGGTGTAAGCAGGTAGGCGTAGGCTTGGTGGTGGCTGCGGCCGACGCGCCCGCGAAGCTGGTGCAGTTGCGCCAGCCCGAATTTGTCGGCGCGGTTGATGATGATGGTGTTGGCGTTGGGGATGTCGATGCCGGTTTCGATGATGGTGGAACAGAGCAACACGTTAAATCGTTGCTGTAAAAAGTCGCGCATGACTTGTTCCAGCTCGCGCTCGCGCAGTTGTCCGTGCGCTACGCCGATGCGGGCTTCGGGCAGTAGGGTTTCCAGCCGCTCGCGCATATTTTCAATCGTATCCACTTCATTGTGCAGGAAAAATACCTGCCCGCCACGTTTGAGTTCGCGCAACACGGCTTCGCGCACGCTGCCTTCGCTGAACGGTTTGACAAAGGTTTTGACGGCGAGGCGGCGGCTGGGTGCGGTGGTAATCAGCGAGAAGTCGCGCAGACCTTCGAGCGCCATGCTGAGGGTGCGCGGAATCGGCGTGGCGGTCATGGTGAGGATGTCAACATTGGCGCGCAGGCGTTTGAGCTGCTCTTTCTGGCGCACGCCGAAGCGGTGTTCTTCATCAATAATCACTAAACCTAAGTTTTTGAATTTTATGTCGTCCTGCACCAATTTGTGCGTGCCGATAACAATATCGACTGTGCCGTCCGCCATGCCTTCCAGTGCGGCTTTGGTGGCTTTGCTGTTGTTAAAACGCGAAAGGCTGGCGACTTTCACGGGGAAATCGGCGAAGCGGTCGGCGAAGTTTTGCGCGTGCTGCTCGACCAGAAGCGTGGTTGGGGCGAGTACGGCGACTTGTTTGCCGCCCATCACCGCCACAAACGCGGCGCGCAGGGCGACTTCGGTTTTGCCGAAACCGACATCGCCACACACGAGGCGGTCCATCGGCTTCGCCTGCGTCAAATCTTTAATCACGGCGGCGATGGCGGCGGCCTGGTCTTCGGTTTCCTCGTAGCCGAAACCGTCGGCAAACGCCTGATAGTCCAACTCGTTGATTTCAAACTTGTGTCCCGATTGGGCGGCACGTTGGGCGTAGAGGTTGAGCAACTCGGCGGCGGTGTCGCGCGCTTTTTCAGCGGCTTTGCGCTTCGCTTTGTTCCATGCGCCGCTGCCGAGCTTGTGCAGGGCGACGTTTTCATGCGCCTGGCCGGAGTAGCGGCTGATTAAATGCAGTTGCGAAACGGGCACATAAAGCTGCGCTTCGCCCGCGTATTCGAGCAACATCATTTCGTTGGTTTCGCCGCCCAAATCCATCGTTACCAAGCCCATATACCGCCCGATGCCGTGTTCCTCGTGCACGACGGGGTCGCCGATATTGATTTCGGCAAGGTCGCGCAATAGGCCGTCTGAAACGGCGGCGTGTTTCTTGCGGCGGTTGTGGACGCGCGAACGGGCGACGTATTGGTAGAGCTCGGATTCGGTGATGACGGCGATGGCACTTTGGGCTGCAACCGCTTTGCCCTCTCCCCAACCCTCCCCCACGGGGGAGGGGATAGGTTGCTGTCGGATTTGCCCGTGCAGACTACTTTCGCTGGGGTACAGGCTGCTTTCGGTTTTCAGGTCGTCTGAAACGGCTGCTGCATTCTGTTCCCTCTCCTGTGGGAGAGGGTTTGTTGCGGCTGTGGAAAATTCGGTTTGAGCGGCAACCGTTTTACCTTCTCCCTCGGAGTCGGGAGTAGGTTGCTGTTGGCTCGGGGATTGCAGCCCGCCCAGTTTGAATCCGTATGCCAACGGCGCCACTGTAATCATCAGCGGCTCGTGCGCCGATAAAAAGCCCTGCCAGTCGGACACAGGTTTGGCTTTCAAGCCGTTTTGCTGCAAGAAGCCGAGCATGGTTTCGCGCCGTCCCAAACTTTCGGCGCACAGCAAAATTCGTCCTTCAAAGGTCGTCTGAAAATCCTTCAATGCCTGCAACGGCTCGTCGGATTGGCGGTTGACGGCAAGGTTGGGCAGGGTGTGTTCCTTGCCGGAAACATCGGGAAGCACCTGTCCGTAGTTTTTCAGACGGCCTGTGAATACGTCGGCAGAGAGATACAAATGCTGTGGAAGCAAAGGCGGATAGGTTTCATCGCCCTGCGCCATGGCGTAACGCGATTTGACGTCGCTCCAAAAGCGGTTTGCTTCGGCGTGCACGTCGCCCAAAGAGACAAACAGCGCATCTTCGCCGATGTAATCAAACAGCGTTTCCAGCTCGTTTTCAAAAAACAGCGGCAGATAATATTCCACGCCTGCACCGAAGTGGCCGTTGCTGACGGCTTTGTACACAGCGGCATCGTTCGGATTGCCATCGACTTCCTCGCGGAAGCGGCTGCGGAAGATTTTTTGCGCCTCGCTATCGGTGGGGAACTCGTGCGCCGGCAGTAGGCGGATTTCGGAAACGGGGGAAATGGTGCGCTGCGTGTCGGTGTCAAAGGTTTTGATGCTGTCGATTTCATCGTCGAACAAATCGATGCGGTAGGGCATTTCGCTGCCCATCGGGAATAAATCGACAATACCGCCGCGCACGGCAAATTCGCCTGCCGCGACAACATGGGAAACATGGTTGTAGCCCGCATCCACCAAATCGCTTTTCAGACGACCTATATCCAGAGTCTGCCCCGTTTTCAGCCAAAACGTGCGCCCCGCCAGAAACGGCACGGGCGGCAGCTTCTGCATTGCCGTGGCAACCGGCACGAACAACACGTCCGCTGCGCCGCTTTTAATCTGCCACAACGCCGAGAGCCGCTCCGACACCAAATCCTGATGCGGCGAAAAACGCTCGTAAGGCAGCGTTTCCCAGTCCGGCAGGAACACCGCCGTATCGTGCGGACGGAAAAACCGCCATGCCGTCTGAAGGCGCAACGCCTGTTCCGCATCTTGGGTCAGTACGACTTTGAGCCGCTTATGCGGCAGATAACGCGCCAAAGCCAAGGGCAGCGAGCCTTGCGAAAGATTGAGCCAACGGGATTTTTCACGGGGTTTGGGGATAGGGTAGGTCATGGCGTAGGGACAATGGCTTGCGGCAGCCGGAAAAAATTTCGGGCTGCCGTGGTGGGTTGTAAAAGCGGAATTTTAGCAGATTAAAAGCGGGTGTAAGGGATAGGATGGTTTGGTTGTTTTTCAGACGGCCTTTGTGTGCAGGAGGCCGTCTGAAAACGAGCGTAGCGGGTTTTGCCAAAAGTTTTCAGACGGCCCCGTTCAAACCGCTACCCCCGCCAGTTTGCCGATTATGCCCGTAACCGCCAACGCCGCCACGCCCCACAGGCACACGCGCAAGACGGCGGGAGCGACGGGTGCGCCGCCGAGTTTGGCGGAGGCGTAGCCCAGCGCGGCGAGTCCGCATAAAGTAGTTGCCGCCAGCGTAGGGATAAGGGCGGCGGGAGCGGTCAGGGCGACCAGCAGCGGCAGTATGGCGCCGGCGCAGAACGAACCGGCGGAGGCAAGCGCGGCCTGCATGGGCTTGGCGGCGGAGGTTTCGGTGATGCCGATTTCGTCGCGGGCATGGGCGGAGAGCGCGTCGTGTTCCATCAATGCTTGCGCGACTTCGGCGGCAAGCGCGTCGGACAAACCGCGGCGGCGGTAAATTTCGGTCAGTTCTTCCAGTTCGGCATCTGGGTTGGCTTCCAACTCGTAGCGTTCTTTGTGCAAATCGGCTTTTTCCGTGTCCGACTGGCTGGATACGGAAACGTATTCCCCCGCCGCCATCGAAACCGCGCCGCCGATAAGGGCGGAAACACCCGTCAGCAGCAGGGTTTGGAAATCGGGGGCGGCGGCCGCGACGCCGGTCAGCAGCGAGGCGGTGGAAATCAGGCCGTCGTTCGCGCCCAATACGCTCGCGCGCAGCCAGTTGTTGCGGTTGCTGAAATGGCGTTCGCTGTGTTGTGAATACATGGCAGTGTTCCAGTGGCGTTATTGTTCTGCGGCATCTGCGCCGCTGTTTTGCGTTATAGTAGCACCGTATCGGGTTTTTGGAGACGACGATGAAGACGGTAACGGTTAAAAACATGGTGTTGGGCGCGGGGCGGACGAAAATCGCCGTGCCGCTGGTGGCGGAGGATTCAGACGGCCTGATGCGGGCTGCGGCGCAACTGCGCACTCTGGATTTCGATTTGGCCGAGTTTCGCGCGGATTTTCTGAAACGGGCGGACGAGGCGGATTTTGTGCTGGCGCAGTTGGAAAAAGTGCGCGAGGCGCTGCCGGACACGCCGCTCTTGTTTACTTTCCGCCGCGCGGCGGAAGGCGGTTCGTGTCCGTGCGGCGACGATTATTATTTCGCGCTGCTGCTGCGGGCGGCGGAATCGGGGCTGGCGGACATCATCGACATCGAGCTGCTGGCGGGAGACGGGCCGGTCGGCGAGGCGGCGGCCCAAGTCAAGGCGGCGGGTGCGGCGGTTTTGCTGTGCAATCATGATTTCGAGCGCACGCCGCCGAAAGACGTGATTGCAGGCCGTCTGAAAAAAATGGAAGCGCTGGGTGCGGACATATGCAAAATCGCCGTCATGCCGCAATCGCCGCAGGACGTGCTGACGTTGCTTGACGCGGCATATTCGGTTTTTCAGACGGCCTCCGTACCGCTTGTTGCCGTTTCTATGGGTAGATTCGGTGCGGTCAGCCGCATCGCGGGGGGAATGTTCGGTTCGGCGATGACTTTTGCCGCAGCGGAAAAAGCGTCCGCCCCCGGCCAGATAAATGTTGGCGAACTGAGGAATATTCTGAATGTTTTAAACGAATAATGGTTTGAATACCGGCAGGACGTTTTTCCTGCGAAGTGTATCCGTGTGTTCGCTTGGTGTAAATTATTGAAAGCAAGGGAACTAAAATGAGGCGGTCGCCTCATTTATCTGATAATCGACTAAAACGTATAAATAATACGGAGCTGGGATATGGAAAATCAGGATAACAGGCCGGTTGAAGAACCGGCGGTTGCGCAGGAAACCGAAGATTACGCGTTCGGGCCGGAAACCGAAGCAGAAACAGAAACCGAAGCGGAAGGAGCCACAGAGGCGGAAGAGGCGGCGGAAATTTTTTCCGACATGCCGTCTGAAAAAAAAGCCAAACGCAAAAAAGGCAAGAAGAAAAACAAGGATAAAGGCCGGAGCGCAGAGGCAGTGCAGGAAGAAGTCATCGGCACGGCAAAAGGCGTGGAAACCATGTTCCGCAACGCCGTGCGCTCGGAGATGGAGCTGCTCGCGCTGGCGGCAACCAAGGCGAACATTATGATTTCGCTCAACGGTTTTATCGTGTCTGCGCTGATGATTTCGGGCGCATTTATTTTTTCATCGTCGCCCGAATTTCTGATTCCGGCGAGTACGTTTATGATTACCGCCGCCGCGTCCATCGTGTTCGCACTGTTGTCCGCTTCACCGGATCGTATCGGCAAAATGCAGGCGGCGCGTGCTTGGCTGAAGGATTTTGTCTGCCGCCGTGCGACGCTGAAAGATTGGAAAACCCGCGTCAGCTGTGCCGAAACGCGCTTTTTCGGCGGCAGTCAGCCCAATATTCTGATTTACGAAGACCGCGTGAAGGTTCAGAAAGAACGGTATTGGGAAATGATGCAGGAGATTATGGGCGACCGCAAACAGGTGTACCACAAAATGAGCGATCATCTTTATTGGCTGGGACTGCTGGCAGACAAGCAGTTTAAATACATCAACTTATCTTACGCCGTGTTCCGCTGGGGACTTTTGGCTTCGCTGGCGGCGTTTATCGGCGTGAAAACCTTGCCTTCGCTTTTGACTTCGCCCGCCAGCAATGCAGCCGAACTGCGCGCTTTGGGGATTAATATGTTCAACGGCGTGTACGAGCCTTCCGCCGTGCAGCAGCTTCCCGACGGCAAATTGCTGATCGCCGAAGACGAACCGAACCACGCGTTCAGCATTATCAGCATCGATAAAACAGGCAGGTTTATAGAAGACGAAGCGTTGGATACGCGCGTGATTACCGGCTTCAAACGCCGCCTGAGCGACTTGGAGGCCTTGGCACGCGACGATGAAGGCTTTATCTACGCGCTCACTTCGCACTCGCGCACCCGTAAAGGCAACCGTTCGCCCGACCGCGAACACCTGATGCGCTTTAAAATTCAAGACGGTAATGTGTTGGGCCTGACCAGCTACGACAATCTGACGCAGGTTTTGGAAACCGACCACAAGCTGCACGACCTCATCCGCGAACGCACCAAGGCCGAAGTTTCCTTTGAAGAAATCAATATCGAAGGCATGGCGTTCGATCCCGTGAAGAAACGCCTCGTCTTGGGCTTCCGCGATCCCGAGTTCAACAATATGGCTTTGGTGGCATTCATCAGCAATCCGAAAGACGTGTTTGAGCACAACGCCAAACCTGAGTTTGACGAAGTCGCTATCCTCGACATTGACGGCGGCGGTATCCGTTCTATCAACTACGATCCTGTGTTGAAGAACTACGTCATCGCCAACGAAGTGAAGGATGAAACCGGTCAGAAATTCTCGCAACTGTGGACTTGGAGCGGCAACCCGACCGACGAGCCGCAAAAAATCTCCCTGCCCAATCTGCAACACATCACCAACGTCGAAGCCGTCGATTCGATTACGGTCAACGGCAAGCCGCAGATGATTCTGATGGGTGACGAAGGCAATGCTTCGCAGAAAATCACCGCCAAATATATGTTGGTGGACTACAGCCAGCTCGGTAAGGATTAAGGTTTGTATGTCGTAAAAGGCCGTCTGAAAACAGAGTGGTATGTTTTCAGACGGCCTTTTTTAATTTATGCAAGCGGGGGCGGTATTCAGCCCGATATTGCCGGTGCAAACCGCAATATCGTGTTGCGCAGGGCAATCAGTTTGCCGTGGAAGAAGTGCGACGAACCGGCCAGAACCACGACGGGCAAATCCTGCGGTCCGGCCCATGCCAGGACTTTGTCCAGTGCGACGACTTCGTCTTCCGCGCCGTGTATCACCAGCGTTTTGGCAACATCGGGAACGGCGGACGGTTCGGGGCGGTCGGTATAGTGGTGCACCGCCGCGCCCATCAGCAGCAGCCAATCGGGCGTGCGCTCTTGGGCGGCAAACGTAGCGACATAGCCGCCGAAGGAAAAACCGGCAAGCGCAAATTGCGGCGCGTCGGGATGTTGCGAACGGGCGTAGTCGATGACGGCGATGCAGTCCTGCGTTTCTCCGCGTCCGTAGTCGTGCACGCCTCCGCTGTTGCCCACGCCGCGCAGATTGGGCAGATAACAGTGAAAACCGAGCTGGCATAAGGCTTTGGCAGCGGTTTGAATGACTTTGTTGGTGTTCGTGCCGCCTTGCAGCGGGTTGGGATGGTTGATGACTGCTACGCCGCGTGCGGGGCTTTGTTGGGCGGGCAAGTAGATGGTTTCAAGCAAACCGGCGGGGCCGGGAACTTGAATGATGTCTGGTTTGAGCATGATGGTTCCTTGTTGCTTCTTGATGTGCAGGAAAAGGCCGTCTGAAAAGAGGGTGTTTGCCGTTTTCAGACGGCCTTTGTTTGAAAATAGCCTTTAAAGTCTCTGTTTTTTGCGTTTTACAGGTAAAAATGTTTTCCGTTGTTGGGATTGTTTGCCTTCAAGTCCGCCAGCATCCGTTTGAAATCCAAACCGTATTGTCCGCTTAATTTTTCCGCGCGCTTTTTCAGCTTGTCGAGATTTTGCTCTTTCGGACTGCTTTGGAACGCCATCACCGCCATATTGCCGTGGCTTTCGGCAGGCAGTTCCAGCACGCGGCCTTCGAAGACGTTGAGCAGGCGTTCGACGAAGCGTTGGTAGCGTTTGTCGCCGCTCCACCAGTTGGTGACGAACACGCCGTCGGGCGAGAGGGCGTGGCGGCAGTCTTGGAAGAAGGGTTCTTCCACCAGCGCGTCGATGATTTGTTCGCCGTCGAAGCCGTCCACCAGCACCGCGTCGGTATTGTGGCGGAACACTTTAATGTATTCCGCGCCGTCCGCCTCGACGATTTCGAAGTTTTCCCCTTCAAACGGCAGCTCGAACAGGCTGCGGGCGACGGCGATGACCTGCGGGTTGATGTCTACGGCGGTTTGCTTGGTGTCGAGCAGGTAGCTGTCTATCCAACGTGCGAACGATCCGCCGCCCAAGCCGATTTGGGTGATGTGTTTCGGCGTTTCTTCCGCAAACAGAAGCCAGCCCATCATTGCGCGGCTGTACGACAAAACCAGTTCGGCGGGATGGTCGAGGTTCATCGAGCTTTGGATGGTGTCGCTGCCCAAATGCAGCGAGCGGATGTTGCCTTCTTCTGAAATGCCGACTTCGGGCAGGTCGGACTTGGCGGGGCGCAGGCGGCGGTAAGGGTGTCGTGGCATCGTATCGTCGGTGTCGGGTGGCGGGGCGGTTATTTTAACAGAATCCGTTTTGTTTTCAGACGGCCTTTCGGGCGGCAAACCGGATTTATTCTTCTGAAATAATTACCTGTGAACTTAATTGTATTAAAAATCAAAGATTTTTCCGTGCGCCGGAAGCCTTTGCCCGCCGCATACTTGCCAATAAGGAGAATTGTCGGCATAATACCGCCTTCTTATGCCGGTATAGCTCAGTTGGTAGAGCGTCTGACTTGTAATCAGAGGGTCCCGAGTTCGACTCTTGGTGCCGGCACCAGTTAAATGCTTTGCGTTTCGGCGCAAACGGCCGGTATAGCTCAGTTGGTAGAGCGTCTGACTTGTAATCAGAGGGTCCCGAGTTCGACTCTTGGTGCCGGCACCAAAATAAAAACAGCCCAGTCTTAACGGATTGGGCTGTTTTGCTTTAGCGGCGTATTTTTACACACGGAACCGGCAAGGGCCTTATAATATGCGCGTTTAAACCTGAGAGGCCGTCTGAAAGGCGGAAACGGAACACGATGATTACAGTAACTACACTGCGCAAAATGAAGGCGGAGGGCGAAAAAATCGCCATGCTGACCGCCTATGAATCCAGCTTTGCCGCGTTGATGGACAAGGCCGGCGTAGACGTGCTGCTGGTGGGCGATTCGTTGGGAATGACCGTTCAGGGACGCAAATCCACGCTGCCCGTCAGCCTGCACGATATGTGTTACCACACTGAAAACGTCGCGCGCGGTACGGAAAACGCGATGATTGTCGCCGACCTGCCGTTCGGAGCTTATCAGCAAAGCAAAGAGCAGGCGTTTGCCGCTTCCGCCGAACTGATGGCGGCGGGTGCGCACATGGTCAAACTCGAAGGCGGCGTTTGGATGGCGGAAACCACCGAATTTCTGCAAATGCGCGGCATCCCGGTTTGCGCCCACATCGGACTGACGCCGCAGTCGGTGTTTGCATTCGGCGGCTACAAGGTGCAGGGGCGCGGCGACAAAGCGGAAGCTCTGTTGCACGATGCCGAGGCACACGATGCGGCGGGAGCGGCAATCGTTTTGATGGAGTGTGTTCCCGCGGTGCTGGCCAAACGGGTAACGGAAGCAGTGAGTTGCCCGACCATCGGCATCGGCGCAGGTGCGGACTGCGACGGTCAGGTGCTGGTCATGCACGATATGCTGGGCGTGTTCCCCGGTAAAACCGCCAAATTCGTGAAAAACTTTATGGTCGGACGGAGCAGCATTCAGGAAGCGGTCGGGGCTTATGTCGCCGAAGTCAAAGCCAAAACGTTTCCCGCGGCGGAACATATATTTGAAGAATAAGGCCGTCTGAAAAAGCAAAAGGACAAAACAATGCAAATCATCCATACAGTCAAAGAGTTGCGCGAATGGCGCAAAACGGCCGGCCGCGTGGCGTTCGTGCCAACCATGGGTAACCTGCACGAAGGGCATCTGGCCTTGGTGCGCGAAGCGAAGAAGCGCGCGGATAACGTGGTTGTCAGCATTTTCATCAACCGCCTTCAATTCGGGCAGGGCGAGGATTTCGACAAATATCCGCGCACCCTCGGACAAGACGCCGCCAAGCTGGAAGGCGAGGGCGTGGCAGTTGTGTTCGCGCCTGATGAAAAAGAGCTGTATCCGAATGTCGAGCAGCGTTACAACGTCGAGCCGCCGAACTTGCAAAACGAATTGTGCGGCCGGTTCCGCCCAGGTCACTTCCGCGGCGTGGCGACCGTTGTAACCAAACTGTTCAACATCGTGCAACCCGATGCGGCCTGCTTCGGCAAAAAAGACTATCAGCAACTTGCCATCATCAAGGGTTTCGCCGAAGACCTGAATTTCAATGTCGAAATCGTTCCGGTCGATACCGGCCGCGCTTCAGACGGCCTCGCACTTTCCAGCCGTAACCAATATTTAAATGAAAACGAGCGTGCCGAGGCGCCGCGCCTTTTCCGCGAACTAAATAAAATCGCCGAAGCCCTGCACGGCGGCAATCTGGCCTATGCCGAGCTGGAACAGACGGCGGTACGCAACCTGACGGCGGCGGGTTGGACGGTTGATTATGTCGAAATCCGTCATGCGGAAAGCCTTGCCGTTGCCCATGCAGGCGATAAGGATTTGGTCGTGCTGGCCGCCGCACGCTTGGGCGGCACCCGCCTGATTGACAACGTAGAAGTTTCGCTGTGTTGACCAGCGCTAACGGGAAACGATGCCGCAGGCCGTCTGAAACGCCGTTTCTGCAAAGAAACAACAGCGTTTCAGACGGCCTTTATGATAAGTGGGCATAATGGTTAAATTAGGTTATAATCCCGCAACACTTAAATCGAATGACCAAATAATTTTATCCATAATTAAATATAAAGGCAGAATACTGCTTACTTAGAAAGACAAATCAGGATGGGGCTCTTAATTCTCTTATTCATTTCCATATCTGCTGCGGGGTTGATGATGTTCCGCGAAAAACTGACGTTGAGCAGGAAACATTGTGCGGAAACATTTTCAGCGATGAAGGCGGCCTTGCGGCTGCGGCACCAGTCGGTCAGGCATATGATTGATGCGTCGCAGCTTTACATGCTGGGCTTGGACAAACTCAATAACGATTTGGCCGCCACATGCAGCCGTGCCGAGGCCTTATTAGATGCCGCATCTTCCCCGCAGGATGCAACCGTGGCCGATTTGGACAAGGCGGAGTCCGACTTGACCGATATGCTGCAACAGCTTCAGCGTGTTTTCGATACTTATCCCGAATCAAAGACTGACGTTTATCTGACGGCAAAATCGGAAAATATGGATGCGGCGGAAACCGCGACGGTGGCCGTCAGACAGTCTTACAACCAATCTGCAGCGGGCTATAACCGCCTGCGGGCTAAATTTCCTTTGGGTTTGTGCGCCGGATTGCTGGGACATCATGCCGATGCGGGTGTTTTGAAATTTGAAGACAGTAACGCAGCGCAAATGAGCAGATATCTGAAAATGTAAATCACCCCCCGTATTCGATTGAGAGGCCGTCTGAAAATCTTTTTCAGACGGCCTCTGATTTGGAATAAAGCATAGAACCAAGCATTCTTTGTCTTTCAAAAAAACTTAACGTAAAATGGCCGCTTTGCAAAAAACATAGGGACTGATTATGTTGAAAAAATTCGTACTCGGCGGCATGACCGCATTGGTTTTGGCGGCCTGCGGCGGAGAGGGCGGCAGCGCGTCTTCTCCTGCTCCCGCTCAATCTGCCAGCGCTTCCAGTTCTTTAATCGAGCGTATCAACAATAAAGGTACGATTACCGTCGGTACCGAAGGCACTTACGCGCCGTTTACCTACCATGACAAAGACGGCAAGCTGACCGGTTACGATGTGGAAGTTACCCGCGCCGTTGCCGACAAACTGGGCGTCAAAGTCGAGTTTAAAGAAACGCAATGGGATTCGATGATGGCGGGTTTGAAGGCGGGACGTTTCGACGTGGTGGCAAACCAAGTCGGCCTGACCAGCCCCGAACGTCAAGCGACATTCGACAAATCCGAACCTTACAGCTGGAGCGGTGCGGTCTTGGTTGCGCGTAACGACAGCAACATCAAATCCATCGACGACATCAAAGGCGTCAAAACCGCGCAATCCCTGACCAGCAACTACGGCGAAAAAGCCAAAGCTGCGGGTGCGGAACTCGTACCGGTGGACGGTTTGGCGCAATCGCTGACCCTGATTGAACAAAAACGCGCCGATGCAACTTTGAACGATGAATTGGCAGTTTTGGACTATCTGAAGAAAAACCCGAATGCCGGCGTGAAAATCGTTTGGTCTGCGCCTGCCGATGAAAAAGTCGGTTCCGGCTTGATTGTCAATAAAGGCAATGACGAAGTCGTGGCGAAATTCAGCACGGCAATCAACGAGCTGAAAGCCGACGGCACGCTGAAAAAACTGGGCGAACAATTCTTCGGAAAAGACATCAGTGTTAAATAATTTTTTTGCTTCGCTGCCGTTTATGACGGAAACACGCGCCGATATGATTGTCAGCGCGTTTTTGCCTATGGTCAAAGCCGGTTTTATGGTCTCGCTGCCGCTGGCGGTGGCGTCGTTCCTGATCGGAATGGTGATTGCCATCGCCGTGGCTTTGGTGCGGATTATGCCTTCGGGCGGCATTGTGCGGAAAATCCTGCTGAAACTGGTGGAAACTTATATTTCCATCATCAGGGGGACGCCTCTCTTGGTGCAGCTTGTGATTGTGTTTTACGGGCTGCCGTCCGTCGGTATTTTCATCGATCCGATTCCTGCCGCCATCATCGGCTTCTCGCTCAATGTCGGCGCATATGCTTCCGAAACCATACGCGCGGCGATTTTGTCCGTGCCGAAAGGGCAGTGGGAAGCGGGTTTCTCCATCGGCATGACCTATATGCAGACTTTCCGCCGCATCGTCGCGCCGCAGGCATTCCGCGTCGCCGTGCCGCCTTTGAGCAACGAGTTTATCGGCTTGTTCAAAAACACCTCGCTCGCAGCGGTGGTAACGGTAACTGAATTGTTCCGCGTCGCGCAGGAAACGGCAAACCGTACCTACGACTTCCTGCCCGTCTATATCGAAGCCGCTTTGGTTTACTGGTGTTTCTGCAAGGTTCTGTTCCTGATTCAGGCGCGCTTGGAAAAACGCTTCGACCGCTATGTCGCCAAATAAGGGAAAGCCATGATTAAAATCCGCAATATCCGCAAAACCTTCGGCGAAAACACCATTTTGCGCGGCATCGATTTGGATGTGGGCAAAGGGCAGGTGGTTGTCATCCTCGGACCTTCCGGCTCGGGTAAAACAACGTTTTTGCGCTGCTTAAACGCGCTGGAAATGCCCGAAGACGGACAAATCGAGTTCGACAACGAGCGACCGCTGAAAATCGATTTTTCTAAAAAAACGACAAAGCACGACATTTTGGCGCTGCGCCGCAAATCCGGCATGGTGTTCCAACAATACAACCTTTTTCCGCATAAAACCGCGTTGGAAAACGTAATGGAAGGTCCGGTTGCCGTACAGGGCAAGCCTGCCGCCCAAGCGCGCGAAGAAGCTTTGAAATTGCTGGAAAAAGTCGGCTTGGGCGATAAGGTTGACCTTTATCCCTACCAGCTTTCCGGCGGTCAGCAACAGCGCGTCGGCATCGCCCGCGCATTGGCGATTCAGCCTGAGTTGATGTTGTTTGACGAACCCACTTCCGCGCTGGATCCCGAATTGGTGCAAGACGTATTGAACGCCATGAAGGAATTGGCGCAAGAAGGCTGGACGATGGTCGTCGTGACCCACGAAATCAAGTTTGCGCTGGAAGTCGCTACTACCGTCGTCGTCATGGACGGTGGCGTTATCGTAGAGCAGGGCAGTCCGAAAGAATTGTTCGAACACCCCAAACACGAACGGACGCAGAAATTCCTGCAACAAATCCGCAGTGATTGCGGAGACTATCAGATTTAAATTTTGTTATTTTTGTTTTGAAACAAACCAAAGGCCGTCTGAAAATTATTTCAAACGGCCTTTTTAGATGAAATGCAATCAATACGGTTAACCTAGATGCAGTTTATCAATGTATTCCACTTCTTCGCGGCTGCCCATTACTACGGCGACGCGCTGATGCAGGCCGATAGGTTGGATATCGAGCATGGTTTCTAGTGCATTGCTGGATGCTCCGCCGGCCTGTTTCAAAATCAGGCTCATGGGATTGGCTTCGTACATCAGGCGTAGTTTGCCGGGTTTGGCGGGATCGCGTTTGTCTTGCGGATATATAAATACGCCGCCGCGCATTAGGATGCGGTGGATTTCCGCCACCATACTGGCCACCCAGCGCATATTGTAATTTTTACCGCGCACGCCGGTGTTGCCCTCCAAAAGTTCGGCAATGTATCGCTGCATCGGTGGGAACCAGTGGCGTTGGTTGGACATATTGATGGCAAATTCTTGGGTGGATGCGGGGACCTGCGGGTTTTCTTGGGTCAATACAAATTCACCGTGTTCGTTCAGGGTAAACACAAATACGCCGTGTTTCAGGGTAAAAACGAGCTGGGTTTGCGGACCGTATAGGACATAGCCGCTACCCACTTGGCTACTGCCTTTTTGTAGGAAGGATTCGGTATTCAGACGGCCTGCCGGTTTGTTTAGGATGGAAAAGATGGTGCCGACGGAAATGTTGACATCAATGTTGGACGAACCGTCAAGCGGGTCGAATAATACCAAATAGCCGCCGTTTTCATCGGTTGAGACGAAAGTATCTTCTTCTTCGCTGGCCAATCCTGCAACATTCGGGTTCTGTTTCAGGGTTTCAATCAGAATTTCGTTTGCAATTACGTCCAGTTTCTTTTGGTCTTCGCCCTGTATGTTGCCTGTTCCCGCCATACCCAGCACACCGGACAATGCGCCCAAACGGATTTTTCCGTTAATCTGAACGCAAGCGGCGATGATGGATTCCAAGACGCTGCCAAGTTCGGCAGGTAGGGCGTTTTGTTGCAGATGTTGCGGAAGGAAGTTTGCCAATGTGTTCATTTTGAATTGATTTCCTTGTTTGTCATGATATAAAGGCCGTCTGAAACTATCATAAGATTTTTCAGACGGCCTGTCATCATTTTGTTGTCGGAGTCTGCATGGTGCTACGGCGGGTTTCTTTCAGGCAGGCGAGCGTCGCTGTTGAGATTTTGTCGGCCAGTTTGGGGTTGATATCGCCAGCCAAAATATCGGGTAAATCTTCGGCGGATACGGAATCTGCCAGCTTATCTGCGGTACAGGCACAAACTTGCCGTATTTTATCTTTCGGCAAGCCGTTTTGCTGAGGGGCGTTTTCAACGCATTTTTCAGCAGCGGTTTCGATAAAGGTGGAACGGATGTGCTGTTTGAAAGAGCCGGCTGTTTGCGCCTGTTCTTTGTCGCCGCAACCGAAGAGCAGGAAAATGGTGGATAAGGTAAGTGAAAGGATGGTTTTGTTCATTGGACGGTTCAATCTTTATAGCCGGATAATCCGAGCTTGTGCAGCAATGCTTTACAACCCGCGTCGACCAGCCTGAATGTTTCGTCGAAGTCTCCGGTATACCAAGGGTCGGGTACGGCATGGTAACCGCTTTCGGGAATCAGGTCGGTGAGTTTGAAAATTTTTTCGGGATGTTTGCCGAACAGGCGTTCCAGTTCGTTTAGGTTGTTGTCGTCCATTGCGATAATGAAATCGTAAAAGCTACCGTCAGTCTTACGGACTTTGCTGCTGGTGAAGCCGGAATGGTTGATACCGTGCTGTGCCAGAACTTTGCGTGTACCCCGATGCATGTCTTCGCCGTCGTGCCAGCCGGAAGTACCCGCGCTGTCGGCGCTGATGCGGTCGGTAACGCCTGCTTGCAGGGCTTGGTGGCGGAGTACGTATTCGGCCATTGGAGAGCGGCAGATGTTGCCGAGGCAGACGAAGAGTATTTTGTAGTTTTTCATGGCTCTTTGGAAAATAAAGGGTTGTGCCCGTCTAATTTCAGTGCTTGTGCATAGGTCGGCAGCTCGCTGTTTTCGGGAAGGGCATCGTGCAGGTAATAAATATGTTCGATTTGGCATTCAACCATTAAATCGAGAAAATTTTGTTGGACGATGGCGATTTTGTCGGTTGAAGCCAGTTCCCAAGTAAAAATCTGGGGCATGACTTCAAAGGCACTGTCGGTAGCGTTGAAACCAAACAGAATCTGCCCTCCCGCCCGTGCGCCAACCACGACACCGACACGAGGGCTTTGCATCCGTATCGAACGTATGGCGTTGGTGGAGAAAACGTCCATCGCCATACGTTGGCGGGTATGGCTGCCGTCGGCCAAAGCTTTAAGCGGGGTGTTCGGCGACAAGGGGTTGGTAAACAGGGTGGCACCCGTTAGGGCGAGAGCTTCTTGCCAGACCTGCATCAAAGGCAAGCCTGCCTGTTGCAGGTTAAGTCCGAGTGAGGGTTGGACGTCTTTGCTGCCGTAGCCCAGCGCATAGACAACGTGTACGGACTGACCGTTCGGCAGGGACAAGGGGTGGTGGGAGAATCGTTGTAGGAATCGTTCGGCGGAGTCGGTATTTTGTTTGGCCTGCCACCAATCTCCCGGTGTGATGCCGCTTAATTCGTCCGATTGAACCAAATACGGCAACCAACGGGTATTTTGGGTAAGGCCGCGCAGGTAGGGGTAGTTTTGCAGGCAGGCAAACAATGCCTCGGTCGGTAATCCCAGCGGCAGGCTTTTGTCCTGTTTGCAGCCTGCCACGATAACGATTGGTAGGGCGAACCATTGTATTTCACCGTCTTTTTCCGCCCGTAAAACCGTATCGACACTATCCATCAGGCTTTGGTAGGTACCGACGTCGGGCGCCATCGTCATGGCGAGCGAGAGGTTGATATAGTGGTTTTGCGACAACATGCCGCGGATTTCGGTTTGCAGTTGTTCGGATGAAAGTTTGCGGGATGCCGCCGATGAGTTGTGTGCCAATTGGTAGGCGTTGAGCAGCAAGAAATTTTTAATCGGGCTGGTCGGGTAGGGCCGTGTGTCGGGTAAGACGAATGGTCGGGTCATTTCAGGCTCTTGTTCTGCTTGAAGGTGTGAACCCGAATTATAACAATGTAGAGGCCGTCTGAAAAACGGGTAAAGATTTTTCAGACGGCCTCTCGGATAAAATAAAAGCACCGGAATCCAGTGCTTTTGGGATTTGGCGCGGCGGACGGGGCTCGAACCCGCGACCCCCGGCGTGACAGGCCGGTACTCTAACCAACTGAGCTACCACCGCGCATCCGCTGCGTTAACAACAGCAGAAAAGAAACTTGGTGGGTGATGACGGAGTCGAACCGCCGACATTCTGCTTGTAAGGCAGACGCTCTACCAACTGAGCTAATCACCCGAAAGAAGCGACATTAAACCAAAAAAGCGGAACCGGTGCAAGCGCCCGTTTGTCAGTGATTTGTTATAGTATTGAAATTTAATCGAATAAATTTCAGACGGCCTGAGGTTTTCTTTTGACGGGGTTACTATTGTTCCGGAAATAGAAAATGCCCCAATTTTTCCGCTTTAGTATGCAGGTAACGTTCGTTTTCGCTGTTTTCGCCGACTTGTAGCGGAATGCGTTCGACTATGCTGATTCCCGCCTGTTGCAACGTACTGACTTTTTCGGGATTGTTGGTCAGCAGTTTGATTTCGTGCACGCCGAGATGGTCGTAAATGTGTTTGGCCAGTGAAAAATCGCGTGCATCCACCGGCAGGCCGAGTTTGAGGTTGGCTTCTACCGTGTCTAATCCTTGGTCTTGCAGGCGGTAGGCGCGGATTTTGTTGATCAGGCCGATGCCGCGTCCTTCCTGACGCAGATAAACGATAATGCCGCGTCCTTCTTTTTGCACTGCCTGCATGGCAGCTTTCAGTTGAGGGCCGCAGTCGCATTTTTGCGAGAACAGGGCGTCGCCGGTCAAACATTCGGAATGGATGCGCGACAATACGGGCAGGCCGTCTGAAAAGTCTCCCATGCTCAAGGCGATATGTTCCTGTCCGTTGGCCTCTTCAAATCCGTGCATAGTAAATACGCCCCATTCGGTCGGTAAGCGACAGGACGCGATGTATTTAATCTTTTTATTCATAGCTGGTCCTCGTTTTTTTCTTCTATTTTCAGTAGGATTTTCATCGGTTCTGCCAGTGCCAGTGCCAGCGCGGTCCAATCGGTCAGTGCGGCTTCGTCGGCACGGTCTGTTTCGGGGTATTCGATATGAAGCACACCGAGAATCGTGCCGTTTTCAGTACAGACGGGAGCGGAAATTTGGCTTTTGCCAGCGTGGTTGCGTCCGCCTTCCAGTTCTCCGGACGAAAGCCAGCGGGGAATGTCGTTGGCGATGTTCATCCAGCCGCTTTGCGCCGTGCGAGAGGCAAGATAGGTTCGGCTGTTGTCGTCGGTTATGTCCAGTTTCTGTTCCGGTATTCTGCCTTGGTGTGTCAGCCTGATAAGCTGGGAAACAGGGTTTTCAGACGGCATCTTGGCATAAACGGTTGCGCTTAGGATGTCGGGATTGCGGCCGAAAACGGAATCGAGCGCCATAAAAATTTGTTTCAGCAAAGCTTCGTTTTCGGAAGTCTGTTCGATATGGTCGGCAAGAACCAGTTCGTCGTTGCCGAACCATAAAATCGAACGGTCGATGGATGCGTTGCCGTTGTTTATGACTGCCTGTGCGGCAAGATAGGCGATATGTACGCCTTCAGCAGGCAGGCGCAGGCCTTGTGTGCGGAGGTAGTCTTTAATCAGTAAGGCTGACATGTTTTTCTCTGGCGGTGTTTTAGTATTGAGGCCGTCTGAAAGCCACAGATTGGGTTTCAGACGGCCGGTTTCATTTGATGGACACAATATGGCGCATTATACCGTTTTTTCAAGGCGCTCCGCGCTTTGCAGCTTTATAGGTTTATGTGTATAATCCGTTGCCTTGGATGCGGACGTGGCGAAATTGGTAGACGCACCAGATTTAGGTTCTGGCGCCGAAAGGTGTGAGAGTTCGAGTCTCTCCGTCCGCACCACACAATAACCCTGAAAGGGGTTATTTTTTTGTCTGTTTCCACGTCGGGAATGAATACGCGTATTTGGATGAGGCGTATTCCGGAAAACAGACTATAATACCTATATGCGGGTTTCTAAAATAAAATAATATTAATTGTCATATAGTTATAAATAATTATTACGCACATGAATATCAGACGTTTACTCCTAAAATTCTTTCCCCGTTATGCGGTCGGCCGTTTGGTCGTTTATTGCAAACTGATGCGCGTTGACAAACCGATTGGTACGTTGCTGCTTTTGTGGCCGACCTACTGGGCGATGTGGGTGGCTGCGGACGGTTATCCGGGGAGTACGGTTTTGCTGGCTTTTACGGCAGGCGTGTTTTTTATGCGCAGCGCGGGCTGTGTGGTAAATGATTTTGCCGACCGGAACTTCGACGGTGCAGTGGAGCGCACGAAAAACCGGCCGTTTGCGCGGGGGATGGTTACAGAATCGGAAGCGGTTTTGCTGGCGGTGATTTTGTGCTTGTGTGCGGCTTTGTGCCTGTTGCCGTTGAATTTGTTTACTTGGTTTATGAGCCTGCCCGCACTGTTTCTGGCAGTAACGTATCCGTTTACCAAACGTTTTTTCCCGTTGCCCCAGCTTTATTTGGGTGTGGCGTTTTCTTTCGGGATTCCGATGGCGTTTGCCGCCGTTACCCATTCTGTGCCGCCGGTGGCGTGGCTGCTGTTTGTCGCGAATATTCTGTGGACGCTGGCTTATGATACGGTTTATGCGATGGCTGACAAGGAAGACGATTTGAAAATCGGTATCAAAACTTCGGCCGTTACTTTCGGCGATCGTGATATTGAGGCTGTGATGCTGTGCCATTTCTGGTTTACGGCGTTGATGGTGGTGCTGGGCTATAAAATTCAGGCATCGTGGCCTTATTGGGCGGTACTGCCGTTCGTCGTGTGGTGGCAGATCGGGCAATGCCGCGCGATTAAAACCCGCAACCGCCAAGTATGTTTCAGTACTTTTTTGGAAAACAACCGTATCGGGCTGGTTTGGTTTTTAGGTTTGGCCGGTCATTATGTCTGGATGTCAATTTAGCGGGAGAAGAATATGGCCGAGGCCGTCTGAAATCAGGCTGTATCGGCATTTGGCGGGTGTGCATGCGGTGGGAAGCCGTGTAAATCGCGCCGCAGAGATTGAGATTTGCACCGACTGTCGGTACAATTCCAGCTTGTTTTGCTACCTCTTGAAGAGAATCTTATGAGCCTGATTGGCGAAATTCTACCTGTATCCCATATCGTTTTGGATTTGGATGTTAGCAGCAAAAAACGTATTTTCGAGCAAGTCGGTTTGTTGCTTGAAAATGAAACCGGGTTGGCGCGTGCCGATGTGTTCGACTGCCTGTTTGCCCGCGAAAAGTTGGGTACGACGGGGCTGGGGCAGGGCGTGGCGATTCCGCACGGGCGCCATGCTTCCGTGAAAAAAGCGGTGGGGGCGTTTATCCGTACCAAAGAGCCGGTAGCCTTCGATGCGCCCGACGGCAAACCTGTTTCGCTGGTTTTCGTGCTGCTTGTACCTGAAAATGCGACGGGGGAACATTTGGAGGTACTGTCTAAACTGGCAGGGAAGTTCTCGCAGAAAACCGTCCGAGAAGCCCTGATGGCTGCGGTTTCGGCGGAGGAAGCCCGCAATCTTCTGACGGCGGAATAACCATGCCCAGTGTTTCCGTCCGCTGCCTTTACCAAGACAACCAGTATAAGCTCCAACTGGCTTGGGCGGCGGGTACGGCGGGTGCCGATAATAGAATCGGCGTTGAGGCCGACAAGCCCGTTTTGGCGCTGGTCGGCCATTTGAATTTTATCCATCCCAATCAAGTGCAGGTAGTCGGTGTGGCCGAGGCCGAATACCTGAAGCGCTTGGAATCGGGCGAGCTGGCCTACGATTTCAACGAGCTGTTCAATATCCCGATGTCTCTGGTCATCGTGGCCAACGGTTTGGCGGTTTCGCCCAAACTGCGCGATTTTTGCCATACCAACAATATCCCTTTGCTGACTTCCAAGTTGGAAAGCCCGTATCTGATGGACGTGCTGCGCATTTACCTGCAACGCACGCTGGCGGTATCGGTAATCAAACACGGTGTCTTTCTGGATGTATTTGAAATCGGCGTGCTGATTACGGGTGATTCGGGTTTGGGTAAAAGCGAGTTGGCTTTGGAACTGATCTCACGCGGACACAGCCTGATTGCGGACGACGCGGTGGAATTGTTCCGTACCGGTCCGGAAATGCTGGAAGGCCGGTGTCCGCCGATGTTGCGCGACTTTTTGGAAGTGCGCGGGCTGGGTGTACTGAATATCCGCCACATTTTCGGCGAAACCTCCATCCGCCCTAAAAAACTTCTCAACCTGATTATCAATCTGGTGTCTGCCGACGACGAGTATATGAAGCAACTTGACCGTTTGAGCATACGCACGGAAACAGAGTCCATCCTCAATGTAAATATCCGTTCCGTAACACTGCCTGTGGCGGCTGGCCGAAACCTTGCCGTATTGGTGGAGGCCGCGGTGCGCAACTATATCCTTCAGTTGCGCGGCAAAGACAGCACAAGGGAATTTTTGGAACGGCATCAAACCCTACTTAAAGAAAACGAATCCAAGCATGAAAATAGTATTGATTAGCGGGCTTTCCGGTTCGGGCAAATCAGTTGCACTCAAGCAGTTGGAAGATTTGGGCTATTACTGCGTCGATAACCTGCCGATGGAAATGCTGCCCGCTTTGGTGATGCACCATATCGGGCGCGGGGATGAAACCCGTTTGGGCGTCAGCGTCGACATACGTTCGCGTATCGATATTGTCCAAACGCGGGAACAAATCCGGGTTTTACGCGAAGAAGGGCATGAAATCGAAGTGTTGTTTCTCGAGGCCGAAGAGAGCGTATTGATCCGCCGATATTCCGAAACCCGCCGCGGCCATCCGCTGGCGGGGCAGAACATGACGCTGCTCGAAGGTCTGCAAAAAGAGCGCAAATGGCTTTGGTCGCTGCGTGATTTGGCCTACTGCATCGACACTTCCGGCATGAACGCGCAACAGCTCCGCTACGCCGTGCAGCAATGGTTGCAAACCGAGCGCAAAGGGCTGTTGGTGATACTGGAATCGTTCGGCTTTAAATACGGCACGCCCAACAATGCCGATTTCGTCTTCGATATGCGCAGTCTGCCCAATCCCTACTACGATCCCGAACTGCGTCCTTACAATGGCATGGACAAACCGATTCAGGATTACCTCGACGGTCAGAACTGGGCGCAGGAAATGGTGGACGATATTGACCGCTTCATGCAGCGTTGGCTACCGCGTATGGAGGAAGAAAGCCGCAGCTACATTACCATCGCCATCGGCTGTACGGGAGGGCAGCACCGTTCCGTCTATGTCGTCGAGAGGCTGGCGCAGCGGCTGAAAGGAAAATACGAATTGCTGGTACGCCACCGTCAGGCGCAGAACTTGGCGGAACGTTAACTTAAACCCGAAAATCCGCAGCCGTTTGATTTTTCAGACGGCCTAAACACAGACTAGGCCGTCTGAAAAGATAAAAACCTTTTTCAGACGGCCTCATTACACAAAAAGAGTATCCGAATATGGCAATCCAATGGTTTCCCGGCCACATGAACAAAGCAAAAAAAGCCATCGCCGAACGCACCAAAAGTGTCGACATGGTGATTGAAATGTTGGACGCACGAATGCCCGCCTCCAGCGAAAATCCCCTGCTAGCCCAGCTTTCCAAAGGTAAACCCAAACTCAAAATCCTCAACAAACAAGACCTTGCCGACCCCGAACGCACCAAAATCTGGCTCGAATACTACAACAGCCGCCCCGACACCCGCGCCATCGCCCTCGATTCCTCCGAAACCGGCGCACACGGCAAAATCACCCAAGCCTGCCGCGCCATGATTCCCCACCGCCAAGGCATAGACAAACCCCTGCGCGTCCTCATCTGCGGCATCCCCAACGTCGGAAAATCCACCCTCATCAACGGCATGATAGGCAAAAAATCCGCCAAAACCGGCAACGAACCCGGCATCACCAAAGCCGAACAACGCCTCTTCCTCGCCGACGACTTCTGGCTCTACGACACCCCCGGAATGCTGTGGCCGAAAATCATCGTCGAAGAAGGCGGCTACAACCTCGCCGCCGGCGGCGCAGTCGGACGCAACGCGCTGGACGAAGAAGAAGTCGCCCTCGAACTCCTAGACTACCTCCGCCGCCACTACCTCCCCATGCTGCAAGAACGCTACCAAGCCGACAAAGACCCCAGCAGCCATTGGGACGACAACTCATGGCTCGAATGGATAGCCAAAAAACGCGGCGCAGTCCTCAGCGGCGGACGGGTCAACTACCAAAAAGCCGCCGAGAACATCCTCATCGACTTCCGCGAAGGCAAAATCGGCAGAATCACCCTCGAAACGCCGAACCAATGGGAAACATGGCTCAAAAAAGCCCGCCAGAAAGAAGCCGAACTCAAAGCCGTGCGCGAAGCCAGAAAGGCAGAACGCAAAGGACAGAAGCCGTCTGAAAACTAATGCTATTGGTATGATATAACTCCCAACTTAGACAGCCTTACTTTTTTAATAGCAGGCCGTCTGAAAAACAATTCGACAATAGCGAAGGAGACCCATGAAAACCAAAACATCAGCCGCAGCCCTCTGCCTGTTGCTCGCAGCCTGTTCAAACATTCAAGTGATAGGGGAAAAGGATGCGAGTCAGATTCCTCTATCTCTCGGTAAATTTCAATTACCCATACCGGCAGGCTATTATGAAGGTGTTGGATATATTGATTATAGTTATAACAAACCAGACGAATATACTGGTTGGAGGCCAGGTAATCCCTCACTTCCTTATTGGGATAATATTTATATCAACCACCCTGAAACGTGGTTGAAAGAAAAAATTCAGAATTATTCAAAGTTAGATGGTTACCCTAATGCTAAATTCATACAGTAGCCCACAACACATCCCAATACACTGCTTTTCCTACTGCAAAATCCCCAACACTATGGTTTGGTTGATGCAAGATTTACTATTGAATATCAACCTGCTAAAGGGAAAGAACCTCACCGTATTAACATTATGTCTACACGTACAAATGCAGAAGGAAATCAGATAAGCACTACATCATATATGTTTTATAAGTACAACTATCTAAAAAATGAAAACGAACCTACTATAAGGTCGTTTCAGTAAATAAATCATTTGAAAACATAATCCTTCAGAAAGGAAACAATGAAAAGCAAACCGTTGACCGCAGTTTTCTGTCTTTTGCTTGCTGCCTGTACCGTCATAGCACAACCAAGCGAAAACCAATTCCCCCGAAGTCAAAAGGAATCCAAAGTCATGACTGATAAACAAGCCCAATCCAAATTCACGCCAAAGCAGATTATCGACAACGTACTACACCTGCTGACCACATCCGAATCACCTGATGATTTTACGCAAGATAGGTTGGTAAAATTATTTGGTTCTCCTACTTCTACAAAACAAGATGGCTCCTATGTTTTTGATGGTAATGTTTCTTCTCAATGGTGGTATTCGTTCAGTAAATCAATTACCCCCCCAGCCATTCTTTTTACTTTTGGGCATTCTGACCATATGGACGATAAGAATAACGACATGGAGGAAGTTTGTACCATCAGTTTAGACAATTTTGTCGAAAAATTGAAAAAGACGGGATTCTCCTCCCCAAATCGTATTCCTCTTAGAGGGTACTATATGACAAAAGGCAAATTACATGTCTTGATTAAACCAGGCTACAGCAAAAAACTGCAAGAAAGCTGTATTGAACATTTGAGAATCTATTAATTTTTAAGGAAAATATAATGGCTACCTCCTCTAAAAACAGCATAAGCAAAAAATTGCTTGCCGAATTGCAGGAATATCAAAAGCAGCCCGGAATTACAGAAAAGCATACCGAATTACTGAGAAATGCCATTCTAGCCTCACCTTTATTGGCTGCGCAGATAACTGAAAGTTTGACCCGGCGCAATTCCAAAGGGGAGGTGTTACTAGAGGGTTTCAGAACGGAAACAGATAAAAACAGCAGTGGTAATTTCAGTTTTCAAACCAGATTGCTCAGTGTCCGATCTGACCGTTTAATTAACGGAGAACAAAGCGAAGAGGACACAACCTTTATCTTAGAACCAGATTACCGACAAGCTGACTGCATACGTCAAAGAAAACAATCTGCCCTATACCAAAGAGGGGTTGCAAAACAGCATTACCGCCCTAACCGCCGAAGCATTCGATCGGAAAATGACCCAAGTTGACCATATCGGTATTCATAACGACAAACTGGCAGTACATCAGTAATTCGG
>ERZ773006.86-NODE-86-length-54628-cov-24.4117_pt1 | contig 54628 bp, 44 predicted proteins | sample MGYA00580843_ERZ773006 | MGnify/ENA primary metagenome ERZ773006 (study PRJEB29015, sample SAMEA2738011) | human oral metagenome | biome: human oral; feature: human-associated habitat; material: dental | place: China | collected 2052 ...
GCTATATTTTCAGGGAAATCCGGTCCATTCGAGAACTCTAAATCATCAAAAAATTCCTGACCAATATAGTAGTCCCTCAGCTGGATATAATCTGACTGGCAGCGCTCTAGCTCAGCTAAAGCTTCCTGGGCTCTTGCTAATACCTGAGAATATTTATTCAGGTGCTTTTCCATTTTTTGAATGCGTTCTAACTGTTCCACAGGCTTCCTTCCTTTCTGGACACGACAAAATAATCAATTCACCTTAACCACCTGCAGCTGCTCACCGCCTAGCAAAATCAAATATTTTTCAATTTGAGAAATGCCATAAGAACGGCTGAGAGCTTGAGCATATAAGTCTAGCTGGTCATGGTAGCGAGCAATCAACTCAGATGGCTCCTTATATTTATCCGTCTTGTAGTCAAAGAGGATAATCCGATCCACAAAGAGCAGGTAGCCATCCAAAATCCCCCGCAAAACAAAGTTCTGACCGCTAGCGTCGTCCCTCTTGAGCATGGCAAAAGGTGCTTCTCGACGAACTCTGTCACTGTTCTCAATCAAGAGTCGCCCCAAATCCGTCTCGAAAAACGATGCAATCTTAGGCAGCTGAATCTGCTTTTTAACCGCTTCATCGGCCTGAACCTGAGCCAAGGCAGAACGAAGTACAGCCATGCTGGGACGGCTATCCAAAGGAATCCGCTGCATGAGCTCATGAACGGCACTGCCGACTTGCGCCCCAGTCACTTTGGCTTTCTTGCCAAAATCAGGCAACTCAAAGCTAGACTGAGGCCGAACAGCTGCTCGCTCATCCATGATATCCAGGCCATCCATATCCATGATTGGCTCATAAAACTTCTTAATCTGGCTTGGAGTTCGCACACTAGGCAGCTCAATGGCAGAGCGGTACTGGCTATTCAGTTGGTCCACACTTTCTAAAATATCCAGAGCCCGACGAATGTCATCCGACTGACGATTATCTGCCAAATCATCCGCTGGAAAGAGCACTGGCTCATTAATCTGCCCTATCTCTTCAGCAGTTAGCTCCTCATCAGTGACAAAACGGGTCTCGTAGGCAAGATTCTCATCAGAAAAAATAGCCTGAATGGCATAGAGCCAGTCTTGGAAATTACTGAGCTGGCTGCGCAGACTGGCAGACAAACGCCCTTGTTGGCTCTTGCCCCACTGACGCTTATCCAAGGCCTCTTGACTGCCCTTACCGACCAGATAGAGCTTGGTTTCAGCCCGCGTCATGGCCACATAAAGCAAACGCATCTGCTCAGACAGACTAGCCAACTGCAGCTCCGCTAGATTCTGCTGATAAGGCAGCGTATCCATGGAAATGCGCAGCTGATTCGGTGCATAGGGATCTTCCACAGACACCGATACATCAGCCACATACTTGATGCCGATTCCCTTTGCCCGGCTAAGGATAATAGCAGAGCTGCTATCCTGACGGTTGAAGGCCTTGTCCATATTGAGCAGGAAAACATACTTGAACTCCAGCCCCTTACTCTTATGAATGGTCATGAGGCGAACAGCGTCCTTAGGCGCCGCCACTGGCACACTGGCTAGATCATGCTGGTTTTCCAAGATACGGTCTATCATCCCGATAAAGCGAGACAGGCCTTTAAAGCTAGACTTTTCATACTCATTAGCCCGCAAAGAGAGGGCATAGAGATTGGCCTGTCTCTGGGCACCATTGACCAGAGTTCCCACCATGTCATAGTAGAAACGGTCCTGGTAAATCTTCCAAATCAAATCATACAGCGAATGCGTCTTGGAATAGGTCCGCCAGCCTTGCAGGGTATCATGGAAATGCTGCAGCTTTTTCTGCAGTTCCTCAGTGACTAAAGCAGGATGCAAACCTCTTCCTTCAAGGGCATTAACCAGCTTTTCATAAAGGTTTTCCTGAGAATGCTCTTGACTGGCCTGCAGGGACAGCCGAGCCAGCTCGTCCTCATCAAAGTCAAACATGGGAGACTTGAGAAGGGCGGTCAGGGCATAGTCATTCAGCGGATTATTGATGGTCCGAAGGGTATCCAGCATGACTAAGACCTCAACCGACTGCAGATAGTTTGCGGCGCCATCATCTGGTACCAGCGGAATCTGGTGCTGCTCAAAGGCAGCTAAAATCAAATCATTGCGGGTTCTGGAAGCCGTCAGCAGCGTAATATCTTTAAAAGCCACTCCTTCCTCATTGTGTAGGCGGATGATTTCCTTGATGACTAGGTCCACTTCCCCAGCTGATAACGCCTGTGGCAAGCCTTCATCCCCCTCCTCTTCCGGATTCTCCTTGGAGCCTTCATAGATTAAGAAAGAAGCACGGTTAGCTGGATTAGGCTCACGTTTAGCTGGATTGCCAGCCACCAGATAGTGGGTTTCATTGTAGTCAATTTCCCCGACTTCTTCATCCATCAGATGTTTGAAAACATCGTTGGTCGCTTCCAGCACCTCAAGATGACTGCGGAAATTTTCCTTAAGGACGATTAGCTTGCCCTGACTGCTATCCTCTTGATAAGCCTTAAACTTATCACTGAAAATCTGCGGATCCGCTTGACGGAAACGGTAGATAGACTGCTTGATATCCCCCACCATAAAGCGATTTTGCCCTCTTGACAGCAAGTCCAGCATGCGCTCCTGCGTGTGGTTGGTATCCTGATACTCATCCACCATGACCTCGTGGTAGCGTTCCTGATAAAAGCGACGCACCTCTGGGAATGTCTCTAAAATCTCAATAGCAAAATGGCTGATATCGCCAAATTCAAAGGCATTTTCTGCTTTCTTACGCTCCAAGTAAGCCTGTGCAAAGTCCGCCACAAAGTCCCGCAGAAGCTCAACCAGAGGCAGGCACTCTTCCTGGTGCTGCTCAATAAAGTCCAGTTGATAAAGCTGCTGATCAAAGCTTCGCAGCCGCTCAATCATAGGCTTCCTGGCCTCATTGTAGTCCTTGGCCATTTCTTTTTTGAGCTCGTCTGCATTCTTGCCAACCCGAGCTGTAAAGGCCTGGCCATTGGATAGTTGGGAAAGTGCCACAATCTGTTTGAGAACCTGAGCTGTCTCCTCTATCGGTGACAGTTCATTCAGGCTTGCTAAGAGGGTCAGAGCATCTTGGACATTTTCCTGATACTTGGCACTTGCAAATTCTCTTCCTTCATGCTCCAAATGGGCGGAAAAGAAAGCTTCCAGCTCCCAAAGGGCTGATTTGATTTGGTCAAATATCCTCTCTCTCTCTGCTGCAAAGTCACTGTGCTCATAACCATAGAGGAAGGTCTCCTCCAGCCAGCGCTGAGGACTGCTAGTTGACTGCAGAAAACTGTAAATCCGATAAACTTGCTCCCGGAAGCCTGATAAATCCTTGCGCTTACCAGTAAAGTTCTTTACCAAACGGCTAAACAAAGCCTGACGCTCGCTGTCATAGTAACGGTCAAACACTTGGCTGAAAACTTCATTTTGCAGAATCAGCTGCTCACTGGCAGACTGGAGAATCCGAAAATTTGGTGCTAACCCAAGCAGATAACCATAGCGACTCAGCACTTTCTGGGTAAAGGCGTCCATGGTGCCGATGTCAGCATTGGGCAGATCAGCTAATTGCTGGGCCAAATGTTGCTTGAGTTCAGGACTATCGGCATCTTTTAAGGCCTGGCCCAGCTCCTTCTCCAGCCTCTCTTTTAGCTCGCCTGCCGCCTTAACAGTAAAGGTCGAGATAAAGAGCTGGCTGACAGCGACACCTCTAAGAATCTGGTCGATAATCCGCTGGACCATGACAAAAGTCTTACCCGAGCCGGCCGAAGCGGAGACCAGAATATTCTGGCCAGAGGAGTAGATGGCCTCAATCTGCTCTGCTGTCTTTTTCTGTGGCTTGTCCGAAGCAGCTTCTTGGTCTTGCTTAAGAGCAATTTCTTCTGCAGTTAAAAAAGGAATTCTCTTCATTTTTCCATCTCCTCCCTCATCTTTTCTAGCCAGGCCTGGCGCAACTTCTCACCAGTCGGCCGCCTATCAAACTTGCTTGCATCCAGCTTTTCTAGCTGGCGTGCCTGTCCCAGGTGAAGATTGGCTTCAAAGCCTGTTATAGCCTTAAACTGCTCTACATAAGGAGCAATGCTGCGCCCATTCTCCGTATAAGGATTGACTGCAAAGTGACCTGATAGAATGCCTTCCGCGGCTTTTTTGTAGAGATAAGCATTGTAGGCCAGCAGCAAATCCAAGTCCCCCTGGCTCAGCAAGTTGGTCTTATTTTTCTCATAGAGCGGACCAAGCTCCTTGACAGCATCCGCCACAAAAAGTCCCTTGTACTGCAATGGCTTCATAGACTGACTGACTGCATCAGCCAAGGTCTTTGTATCTTTAAGTGCCACAATCGGATCGGTCATCTGCAAATACATGGCGCCAAAAGTTCCCTTGTCCTCTTGATAGTCTGCCAACCCCTCAATCGCTGCCAGATAGGTCGGCAGCTGAGAATTCAGCCCATTAAAGAACTTTTCAAAGCTGAACTTAATGTCGCCAGACTTATAGTCCACCACTCCCAGACTCTCGGTCTTGGTCAGACGGTCAATCCGATCCACCTTTCCGCTCACGGTCACTGCTCTGCCATTTTCCAAGTTCAGAAAAGGCTTAGAGGCAGATCCAAAGCCAGTCTCCTCACCAATGGTCTCAATCCCAGTTGGATGAGCCAGCACACGGACAGTCGCCCGCGCCGTATCTAGCAAGAGCTGGCGGGCAAAACGGGTCTGGCCTGACTCACTGTAGATGCTCTCAAACTCAGCCTCTCGGCTGGTCTCTTCCATAGCCTGCGCTAAACGCCGGTCAAAATCGGCAGACGAATCATCCTGCAGGACCTTTTCAAAGATCCGGTGAAGGAAAATCCCATGACTGCGAGCATCAGGATGAATAGTCCACTCTTCCTGCAGGCGCAGAACATACTTGAGAAAATAAGCATACTGATGCCGGAAATATTCGTTGAGAGCAGAGGCTGAAAGTCGGAGAGGCTCCTCCTGAGGGTAGAGGGCTTGCAGAGTTTCCGGCTGCAGAGACTCCGTTTTCAGTTCCTTGCTGATTTGCGGAATGCTGATGCCTTCTGCTACCAATTTCTTGCGCAGAACCCGCACAGCCACTGCCCAAAAAGTCTGCTCCTCCGTTGTCCACTCTCGATCAATCTCCTCTTGGTGGAGCTCGATGATTTGAGACAAGAGAGCTCGGTAGCTGCCAATATCGTCACTGGAAGCCTGAGGCTTTTTGACAATGATAGGCAAGGAAAGGGGAGCTGCAGTCAATTCCAGTAGATAGGTCGACATGCTGTCCTCTACTTCATTGACCAAGGCTGGTGCAGACAAGACCAGCTCTTTGGTAGCAGAATTAATCAACGAAAGTGCTGTATAGCGATTCTTCTTGAGATTTTCTGAACTGGCAATCTGGAGTTCGGCCTGAGAATCCGTTACGTCATTGAGCCGAGCCCGATCTTCATCACTGAGCAAACTCTTGTTTTGCGCGATTTTAGGGAAACGCTCCTGGGTCAGTCCAATCGCATAGACATAAGGAGCTGCTAAAGGCTCTATCAGGTCATAAGACTGGACTTTGACCACATCTACAGTCGCCGGCACCGTCCGATAATTGGACAAAAGCATGCCCGACAGGATCAAGGCCAGAAAATCGTCCAGTTTGACCTTGCTATCTGCAAAGACTTGAGCAAACTGCTCTAAGACATGGCTGAAAGCCTTCCAGACTTCCTCATGACGCTCCTGCTCCTGCTGACTTTCTCCCTGCAGCAGAGCTGTCAAATTGTCAGACAAACGAGCTGCTTGTACGAACTCCGTAAACTTAGCTAAGAGTCCCGATGCCGTCTGGCTGCGGGATTTGAAAAAGTCTTGCAGCGGAGTCATGACTCGGCGACGAATATGATTGAGACAGTCTAGGTCAAATTTCCCTTGGCTATTGGCCGTGAAATCCTTGGCTAGCTTGGCTGCTCCCTTGATATCCGCAAAGCGTAGATATTGCTCAAAATGATCCAGCTCTTCTTGAGTCAAATCGCCATAGAGCCCCGTCTTTAAGAGATTGAGCAGGTCTTCCAGTTGGAAATTATAGCGTTTTAGCCGCTCCAAAGATTCGACAAACTGGACCAGCGGATGCTGCGCCATCGACTCACTCCGACCCAGATAGTAGGGAATCTGATATTGGTCAAAAATAGTCTTGAGCTGAAGCTGGTAGGCTTCCACATCTCCCAAAAGCAGACGAATATCCTTATAGCGCACACCATCATGAACCCGCTGTCGGATGGACTTAGCCACATACTCCAGCTCTTCTTTCTGGTTCATAGTAGCCCAAATCTGAAGCCGCGAGCGGTCTGTCTCACTCAGAATAACCGTTGATTCTGAAAAGTCATAGCGACTCTCCAAGATCTTAGAAATCCGTCCAAAGGCATCTTCTGCTTCTGCATGAGGGATATAGTCAGGCTTAACCTGATAGTCCTCGGCCAGCTTTCTCAGAAAATCCACGCTGGCCTGATAGAGATTGCCCTCACGAAAGGCTGCTCGATAGGCTTTTTGGCTGGCATAGGTTCCGATAACAATCTCCACGCCTTTTCGATGCAGGAGACCGACCAGGTATTCCTCTTCAGCAGAAAAACGAGTAAAGCCATCGATGACCAGAGCCAAATCTATCAACTCCTCATCGGTATCGCCTGACAGAATATGCTGAGCAAAAGTCGCAATCTGAGAGGATGAGTCAAAATCACCCTTATTTAGAGCCGTAGCCACAGCTGTAAAAATCTTGACCAGATCCTCCCGCTTCTCAGGCTCCTCAAGAAATTCCAAATCCGCAAAGGACATCTGGGCCGTCTGCAATTCATGGTAAAGATCCATCAGCTGCTGGATAAACTGGGGATCCTTCTTAATCCTGCCATAGACTTTAAGCTCTCCATCATCTAACTCTGTCAAGGTCCGATAAATCAGCATTCCCAGACCAATATCGTCCAAACTCTGCCCTTTTCGGACATCATTGAGGACAAAATACCGAGCCATCTGGGCAAAGCGCGTCACCGTAATGGCAAAGGAAGCCTTGTTCTTCAGACACTCCAAAACCGCTCGCTCCTTCTCAAAAGAAAGCGAATTTGGCGCAATATAAAAGACCCGCTTACCAGCCGCCACCAAACTCTCTGCCTCAGCCACTAAAACCTTGGTCAAAGAATGGCGAATATCTGTATAAAGTAATTTCATAGCCTGCCTTTTCCTCTAGAAAATATAGGAACATTATACCATTTTTGCCGATAATTCTCATGGAGAATAGTCCCAAAGCCTAATTAGAACTCAACGTCCAAATAGAGCTTTAATAACTAGCTTCGTCATGTCCATAAACAAATGAAAAAGCCACTGCTTCCAGTGACTTCCTAAGGCTCTTACTTCTTTCAAAGTAAGGGCTCATTTAATTTTATGCTTATTCATCTTTTCTTCAAAGATGCTGGTCATAATCAGGCGCAATTCTTCCCTTTCCTTATCAGGAAGTTCGCCTTGCTGCTTGGCTACAGCGTACAACTCAGGATATTGCTTAGCAACTCGCTCAACCGTCTTGGTCGTTGCATGCCCTCTCACGAAGAAAGGAATTCTCTTAATCCACTCTTTAGGCACAAGTGCCAGAATCTTTTTGGCAGCTTCCTTATCGGAAATTTCTGCAGTGCTGAGCCCTTGATTAATCTGCTCCTGTTCCTTTTCTGTAAAATCTTTTAATTCCATACACTAAATCTCCCAGTTCTATTTTCTTAATGCTAACTGAAGCACACTATTTACCCTCTACCCACTTATCATTGTCCATGATAAAGGGCTTGGCCAGTCCTTCCCCTGTGTAGTCCTTATATTTTGTCTGCAAGTATTTGTAGACATCTTCCTTGGTCGCAAACTTGATTGCCTGGTATGGCTCTTCAAAAGTCAGCTTTTCGATAAATAAATATCCGTCTTTATCTGGAACCAAGACGCCGACATGGCCGACAAAGAGAGAATCGCCGTCAAGATTGTCATGAACAATGACAGAGAGCATTCGAGCCTTTTCATTAAACTTGAACTGTTTGAAGTATTCCTCCATCTTCTTAGCGTGGACTTTTACATCTTGAGTCGCTTCGGTCTTGACTCTTGAGAATAGGATATTAAATTCTTCCTTATCCTTTGCATCAAAGAGCTTGCCCTTGTCAATCGAATCATTATCGATAAACAAAAGTTCGTCGTCTTTTTTCATTTGAGGAATTTCGATGCTATTTTTCAGCAAAGTATAAGTATTAATCCGACAATTTGTCCCGATAAAGTCGCCCATCTTTGCCTGCCATAGTGGATTGATTTTTTCTACATCATATTCGGTTTTAGTAAACTTAGTGAAGTCACCCTTTAATCCAGTAGATCCGACAAGGCCATTATAGTCGTTGACTAGATTGATAAAGTTATCCACGCTACCTTTATCCAAATGAGCTGATAACAAACTCTTCACTTCTTCGACACTCTTTTTATTGTTTAGATTTGAATAAGTCGATTCATTTTGTTTTGCTTTTTGATCTTTTTTGGTACCAGAACAAGCTACCAGCACTAAGGCTAAACCTAAAAAAATGCTGGACAAGATTATTTTGCTGTATTTTTTCATATTTTATTTCTCTCTAATTCTTGTCTTCTACAGACTATTTTACCTTACAATTTTTCTGATGAGCCTTCAATTTTTTCAGAGCCCAGTCATAATGGCTGGAAGTAGCACTTACAAAATAGGAACCTAGTACAGTCCCTCCGACCCATTTATAGACATTTTTTGAAAATAATTCTTCGTTTGTAAATGTGTCTGCCAAGTCCAAAACATCTTGATGCGACTGATGAAATATCTCAGTTGCCTCTTCAAAAGAAGTATTCTGATGTTTCTTCCAAAATTCCAGATTTAGCCCTCCATAGGTCCTCCAGTTATAGGGAGCAGGAAGAAAGGGCCGCTCTTCCCCCTTTTGATTGGAATGCACCCAATTCAACAAGAGCTGATGCCATTCATAGAGGTGAATCAAAACATCTCTTAGATTTTTATCTCGTCTCCAATGAGCCTCTATCTTCTTTTCATCCCGAGAAAAATCAAAGGGTGTATTTAGCTCTTGATCAGACAATTTGGAAATGAGCATATGTAACTTCTCAAAGTTTACTTTAGCAGCCAGTATCAAATCTTCTTTAGTTTTCGGTCTAGGCATAAGATTGCACTCCTTGCATAGTTTCTCCACTTATCAACAACTACCTTACAATAATCATCAAGAAGGTATTCCCGGAAGCAGGATAATTTCCATATTGTGAAAATGAAATTTGATAATATTATATCAGAAAGAAGGAAAGAAAGACATTTGCTGCTACGGTTAGAGTCTAGAGTAAACCACAAATCCCTTTGGTAAGATGACAAGTTGCTGGTCATCAGTTTGGCAATGACTCACCAAATCAGCTGAATCTCTGTCTAAAAGATAATTCTCATTCAACTGATTAAAAACAGCTCGGATTACTTGATGATCGTGTTGCCATTCTAAAGCCAGCACATTAGGCTTGATTTCTTCTAGGGTAAATTTTCCATACTGAATAATGCCCGCAACATTCTTGCGAAGCTGAATCAAGTTCTTCATAAAATTGAGCATGTCATTGCTACTAGAAACCCGGTCCCAAGGCATGACCCGTCTACAATCTGGGTCCATACCTCCACCCAATTCTAGCTCGGTCCCATAATAGATACAAGGCGTCCCTCTTTGTAAAAAGAGAAAGGCGAGTGCGGATTTGACAAGCTGGATATCACCTTGAGCTGTCGTCAAGATGCGCTCTGTATCATGCGAATCCAAGAGATTAAACATAACCTCAGAAATCTGCTGCTTGTAGTACATGGACTGGCAGTTAATCTCAGCTATAAATTGACCGGTCTTCTTGCGCCTGCTCAAAAAGTAGTCCTTGATACTATCCGATAGAGGATAGTTCATGACCGCGTGAAACTCATCTCCATTTAACCAAGGCTGAGAGGTATGCCAAACCTCTCCAAGAATATAAAGGTCAGGCTTTTTGGCCAAAACAGCCTTCCGGAAATCTCGCCAAAATTGGTGATCAACCTCATTGGCCACGTCCAGTCGCCAAGCATCAATATCAAAATGTTCAATCCAATAGGTCGCAACGCTTAAGAGATAGTCTTTCACCTCAGGATTTGCCGTATTCAACTTAGGCATATAGCTGGCAAAGGCAAAGGTATGATAAGGCAGTTCTTTGGGATTCACAAGCTTGTCATTCGTCACTGGGAACTTTTGAATGTGGAACCAGTCTTTGTAAGCTGACTTTTCACCATGCTTGAGAACATCCTGCCATTGAGCGGATTGATCGCCCATATGATTGAAAACCGCATCCAGCATAACCTTCATGCCACGCTGATGAGCTTGCTCCACCAGTTGACGGAAAGTCTCCTTGTCCCCAAAGTGTCGATCAATTTCAAAGTAATCTGTCGTATTGTACTTGTGATTACTTGGAGATTCAAAGATGGGACAGAGGTAAAGCCCTGTAATGCCCAAGTCTTGCAAATAATCCAGATGATCAATAATCCCTTGTAAATCCCCACCAAAGAAATCCGTACTTTTAGGCGTGATCGACGAATCCCAATCTAGAGCTCCTTCTGGTGTAAGTTCAGCATTTCCATTGGCAAATCGTTCTGGAAAAATCTGATACCATACCGTTTTTGAGACCCATTCAGGAACCTGGCAGCCATCGATTTCGTGAATATAAGGAAGCTTAAAGCCATTGCCCTCTAAAGCAAGGTTTTCTGGACTATTGTCAGTGAAACCTTTATCTCCATACAAGACGCTTTGACCTTCTTTATCCTTAAGCTCAAACAAATACTGAATCCGAGCAAAGCGCACAGAGACAGCTACTTGCCAATAATCAAATAGGGCATCAGAGGTCACCTTGACCATCTCTTTAACTTCTTCATAAGAATCTTCAATAAAGATAAAGGGATCCCCATAGTGCAAAAGGATTTTCTCTATATCCTCTTTCTTAGTCCTAATTCTGATATGCACTTGACCTTCTTTATAAAGATAGGCATACTCCGACTCCGGTCTATGATAAATGGCTGTTAATTCCATATTTTTCTCCTAAATATTTCTCTTTCTTAAAGTCGCTTCACATTTATGCAAACGATTCCATGGCTAGCCCTAGTATACTATTTTAAAAAAAGGATTGCAAGCTATTGTTTAATTTTGGGAATAAAAGGTATAGCAGAGAATATTAAAAAGCCTTGGAGATAAGGCTTTTAGTTATTTAAGTTTTTAGAAAGATTCCTTACTTTTCTAAATCAAGTCATCTAGCCCACTTTTGCTGAATCTAACAACCAGATAAGTCTCAAGATTATTGTTGTTTAATAAATTCAATTCAAGTGTTACTTATTTCTATCAAAGTCAAACCCTACCTGCCAAAATCCCATATCAAGTATTTTCATCTGCGGGTAGAGCATATCTGCCACCTTCATTTTTTTCCTGGCAGATTCTAGCTGTTCACTATATTTTTCATAGAATTCTACAAGCTGCAAAATGGATTTAATATTATAATTTCCTGTTGCAATCTTCTGCTTTTTTATACCATCAATAAAGTATCTATCATACGCAGGTACACACCCAAGTGTACCCATGAGAATTTTTGTAATAAGCGTATCTGATAATTTGTTTTTCAGTTCTATCCCTTTGACTTCGCGTCTAATCTTATCGTAATATTCATTTAAAAATGCATTAATCTCCACTAGTAATTTTTGATTATATACCTCTCTAAAATCTGTACATTCTATCCCAGCTAAAGGATTATATTTTTTTCTTAACAATTCTTTCACTACTGGTATATGAACTCTATAATCCTTTTGCAGTAAAAACGATGAACCTCGATACATCCCCCAGCTTGCTAAATAAAACGCAAGTTGTAAACTTAAATAATCAACATTTACATTGTTATTCTTTCGAGCATTTATAAAATGTGAATAACAGTGCTCCCACGAACGATATCGACCATGTTCGTCAGCATTTAAATCATTGAAAAATTTTATTGACGAATCAATAATCAAATCGACAGTATCCATACTATTTACTCCCTATTTATTATTTATACCTGTTCCTATCTGAAAATACAAATGATTGTTCAAATAGTACTCCAACAACATCGGTTAATTTTTTTATTTTTCCAGTGTGTATCTTAGAAAAATAACATTCTTTATAGCTTTTTCCAAATAAACATAGTCACGAACCAGAATCAATAATATGCGTATGCAAAAGACCTATAACAAGGTTTGTGTTAATTTCTATTTTTCTCAGATTACAATAATATACATTTACTTATTTTCAACCACATATCTACTTCTCTCCAGTTCTATCACCTTATCATAGCGCTTCAAGTCCTCTTCACTATAGTGATGAATCACTTCTACGACTGCTTGTGGGAGGGAGAAGAGAAGCTTACTGATTTTCTCTTGATTTTTTAGATCCAGATTGGCCTTAACCTCATCAGCAAGGATAAATTGGCGATTGTGATAGAGAGCGCGGGCAATTTCTAGCCGCTGCTTCTCGCCGCCAGACAGAGTTTGGTTGCTAGGTGTTTTGCCTTGGAGTGCTTCCAAACCAGTTTGCCGCAGGATTTCTTCCATCCGTACAGAATCAAGTTCTTGCCCCAGAGCGATATTTTCCTCTAGTGTCAATCCATCAAAGACATGACTGGACTGGAGAATGTAGGCTCCTGCCTGATAAAGTTCATCCGAGCTTAGCTCTTGTCCATGGTAACGAATCCGCCCCTGACTAGGCTTGATTTCTCCATAAATGAGGTTAAGTAAGGTTGTTTTCCCAGACCCGCTTTCTCCGATAATGGCAATCTTTTCCCCTTCCTCAATGGTAAGGTCGCAAGGAGATAGGATTTCTCGACCATCACGCTCTACGCTAACCTGCTCTAGCTGGATAGGAAAGACGGAACTTTCAAGAACAGAAGGCATCGTCAACTCCTCTCCCAGCAGTTTTTGATATTTATCATAGAGAGACTTGGCTGATTTTCTAGTATTGATAAAGTAAGATAGCTCTTGAAATTGGTAGCCGATATTATGCGATACTAGGTAAATCCCAACAAAGCTGGCTGCAGATAAGTAGTTATAGTAGGTCATGAAACCACCAATGACAATAGGCGCAACCGAGCAAAAGGCATCAATCCCATTGATAAAGAGACTGTTTAGCGTCCGTTGCTTTTCATAGGCGATTTCTTGCTCTAAAGCCTTGTGCAAATCTTTGGAAAACAGTTTGTAAAACAAGCTTTGTCCCCGATAATGCCGTATGGGACGGGCACCCGCAATCATATTGGTCACTTGAGAGACATAGCCTTGGTTAGCCATGGACTTCTGCTCAGAAATCGCATCCAAGCGTTTAGATCCAATTCCACTACAAAGGACAGGTATCGAATAAAAAATGATAAATAGCAAGCCTAGAAAAAAATTAGTCCAGAGTGCATAACAGATGGAGACCGTTGTAAATCCCAAAGAAGAAATGATAATGACAGTAGGCTCAATATAGTTATCTTCTAGCTGTTTCACATCATTTTCCAGGTCGGACAAAACCTCTTCATCCGCTATCCGACGGCTATATAAGAAAGTCTGAAAGATAGCCTGCATAATTCCCGACTTGAAGTCCGTCAGCACTCGTGCATAGTAATAGCGTTTCCCCGCCAAACCCAGCAAGAGAATCAAATTCCCCACAATCCCCCAAGTCAAGACCTGCCACAGCAAATGCAACTGGTGATTGGTAAAACTAGAGACAATATACTGAATCAAAGCTGGTGTAATGACAGCCTCCAGCCAAGTAATCATAATCGCCACAAAATAGAAGAATAAATACTTTTTAGTTACATAAGATCTAAGCATAGCGTATAAACCTCCTGAAGTTATTTACCAACTTAGATAGTCGTTTTTTCTAGACGGGGATAAAAGGTCTTAATATTTTGTATAAAATGTGTATGTAACACCAAAAGCCTCTATTATCCTTCTGGAATGAACTTTTTCCATCGACCAATGACATCCTTTAACGGCTCATCTAGATAGGAATAGGCCTTTTTCTTGATCCAATCAGGAATACCATATGCCGCCTCGGCTATGCTCCCCGTTATTGCAGCAAGTGTATCACTATCGCCACCAAGCGAGATGGCGTTTCTTATAGCATCTCCGAAGTCTCTACTTTCCAGAAAGGCAATAATGGCCTGTGGGACGGTTTCTTGACTTGTTTCATTGAAACGATAGTTAGGACGAATTTCATCTAGAGTTTGAGATAGATTGTAGCCATACTCCTGCTCAATATGATCCTTGATCCGTCTTTTGCACTCTGTAGGATTGTTATTGATTGGTTGCTCATAATCCCCGCAATAACCTCCAAAGTAATAACGACACAGAAAGATAGCATCAGTTGTCGCCATGGCTCCCTTGATACCTTCTGGATGATTATGGGTGACTTCTGCAGAAAGTCGTGCAAGCTCCCTAGCTGATGGCCTCATACCAGTTCTCGCACAAAAACCACAGTCCATAAGCCAAGCACAGGGAGAAACACGCATGGCAGAACCATTCCCAAAGCTATAGTAAGGTTCACGATTGTCGCTATCAATCCAGTTACCAAATCTAGCACCGTAGCCTGCATCGGGATACATCTTGCCATATTTCTTCATAGCATCGATAAAATCATCCTTGTGACCACCATTCATAATAGCCTCAGCAACAGCTCAGGTCATGACCGTATCATCCGTGAAAAAACAATCCTCACGAAATAAAGGAAAATCCTTCGTTTTGATATTGTTCCATTCGTAAACTGAACCGACAATGTCTCCAACAATTGCTCCTAGCATGGTATTCCTCCTTACAAACTGTTAGTTTAGACTGACATTTCTACTTGCCATACTCGTCTATTTTATCAGCATATTCAGTCAAAAGATTCTTTGAATAAATCTTTTCATCACTTGAATTTCTAACCTCTTTCCAAAGGATGGAAGCTACTTTTAGTTTATTCGAGTAATTGTGACTATTTTCGTCTGCGTAGAAATCCTTTAAAAATTGATTCCATTGACAAACCGAATGATCATACTTGGCATAATCTGAATTTCCATTATAGACTTTTAGCATATCTTGGATTGTAAAACTCACATCATGTTCTCTTTTGACTTTTCTCCAAGCAGTGGCCATATCAGCAGTAAATTTAAAGGGCGAAACACCTGTTAAAGTTGAGAAATATTCTCTAAAGTGTGCATTAAAGGAGAATCCGCATTCAAGTAAGGGCGTATCTAAGTTAACGACTTCTACTCGTTTCTTCTTGCTTTTTATTGATGATTTTTTGATCAAATTCCCCTTAAAGGACTGCTCAATAATGTCATTGAGTTCTTGTTTTGTACCTCTATATTCAAGTCCTAAAGACTTGCATATCTGTGAAAGTTCATCACGATACCAATAGTATTTATTAAACTCATCAAAGGATGTGATTTTATCAAACTCAGGTCTGCTCTCTATCAATATAACACCTCCTTAAAAACAGTTTAGGTTTTCATTTCTAAATAATGGTATTTTGGTTTCTTTATTTTGAGGATTAGCAACGTTTCACTAACAAACTCACGCACTCAGCGGTTCGGACTTACCGTATCATCAGTGAAAAAACAATCGTCCCTAAATAAGGGAAAATCCTTCGTTTTTATATTGTCCCATTCATAAACAGAACCTACAATGTCTCCAACTATTGCTCCAAACATAAGTTTCCTCCTTTTATGGTTTTCTTCAATTCCTTACATCAAACCTTCCAGCTCTTCCTTCACATATCCTTCTATATCTTCAATCTCTAAAAAGGATGGGTCCAAGTGCCACAAGAAGTGCCAATCTTCGTCGCCTCTTTTTCTGTAGACAATCGCTTCGCCATCTTCACTTCCAAAATAGCTCCGATCGACTTCATACCCTATACTTTCTAAGAACGCTTTTGCCTTGCGGAAGTTTGCTTCTCTTATTTTGATAGGCGTAAAAACAAGAACAGCTCAAGCCCACATTCGCTTTTCTATATGTTTAGTATATCATTTTTAAAGAAATAATGACTCGAAAAAAGCATCACCAAATACTCGGCAATGCTCGTAAGTTTTAAACTTAATTATTCTCCAATTGTGCTTGCAACTCTTTAATGCTATCTAGAGCACTCTGCAAATTATCGATGATATCTCCTGCCAATTCATCTGGTGACGGAAGATTATCTAAATCAGCTAGAGACTTATCTTTAATCCAGAAGATATCCAAGCTTGTCTTGTCGCGAGACATAATTTCATCTAAGCTAAATCGCCTGAAACGGCCATCAGGATTACTTTCTGACCAAGTTTCAGTCCGATTATGACGATTAGAGGGATTATAGCACTGGATAAAATCTTGCAAATCAGCACCAGTCATTGGATTTTTCTTAAGTGTAAAATGTACATTCGTTCTCAAATCATATACCCAAACCTCTTTCGTTTGAGCTTCTGGACTTGCTGGTTTCTTATCAAAAAACAGAACATTCGCTTTTACACCAGGACGGTAAAAGATACCTGTTGGCAATCTCAAAATCGTATGTAAATCAGTTGTTTCAAGCAACTTTTTACGGATAATTTCACCTGCTCCACCCTCAAACAATACATTATCAGGTAAGACAACTGCTGCTTTACCGGTTGACTTCAGAATCGTGTTGATATGCTGAATAAAGTTCAGCTGTTTATTGGAACTTGTCGTCCAAAAATCTTGACGATTATAAATAAGTTCTTCTTCTTCTTGCTCTCCGTCTTCATTCGTGAAAGTAAGTGAAGATTTTTTACCAAATGGTGGGTTAGTAAGGACATAATCTACACGATAACCTGGATCGAGTAACAAAGCATCTCCTAAGGTTACTGGCGCTTCTGTATAGATGTCACCAATATTATGGAGATATAGATTCATCAAGGCTGTCTTAAAAGTTGCTCCTACAATCTCATTTCCATAGAATGTCTTATCTTTCAAAAATTCTTTCTGTTCTCGATCAAGCGTATAATTACTTGGGTCAGAAATATAGGATTGTGAAGCAAGGAAAAATCCACCACTACCACAACATGGATCTGCAATAGTTTTCAGTGGCTCTGGTGCTACACATTGGACCATTGCATTGATAACAGGACGTGGTGTAAAGTATTGACCTGCACCACTCTTTTGGTCTTCCGCATTTCGTTGCAAAAGTCCTTCATATATTTCACCTTTTACATCACTCGACATAGCTACCCAAGTTTCATTATCAATCATCTGAACGATGCGATAAAGGATAGCTGCATTTGTGATTTTATTGGTAGCTCCCTTGAATATTTGACCGAGCATGCCTGGCTTCTCACCAAGTTCCTCCAAGGTACTTTTATACTGTGTCTCTAACTCTGCACCCTTTGCATTTTTGAGCTCTTTCCAAGTATAACCAGCTGGAACTCCAGTATCTCGGTTATATGGTGGATTTGAATACTCATCAGCCATCTTCAAAAAAAGCAGATAAGTTAATTGTTCCAAATAATCCCCGTGAGTTACTCCGTCATCTCGAAGGGGATTGCACATCGCCCAAACTTTAGAAATAATTGAGCTTGAATTTCCAGTTGCCATTATTAGAGTCTCCCTTCAAAGGCTTGTTTCAGTATGCTTTGACGCATAGCAGATGCTTGCCTTAAAATATTATCCAATGTTAAATTTACGCTATCATACAAAGATAATTTTGTTTCAACTTCGGTAACAATATTTTTTTGTTCGTTAGTGTCAGGATACGCAAAATATAAATCTCTAACCGAGTTTTTGTTTATAGTCGGTGTACCTACTCCTTTTACATGCTTTTTTATATCTTCAATTGATTTTGCGGAATTCAAGAAGTAATATACATACTTACTTGAGACACAATGATCAAATCTCATGGCAAATAAATTCATTGCCAATGACATAGGGCGATTTAAATCTTTCATATAATATATTTTTCCTGCATTACCAATTTTGCCCATAAGTACTTCGTCACCAAATAATTGACTCTTTTTCAAAAAATCATATGCTTCCTTTGTTATATATTTCAGATCATTTGAAAAATCATTTTTCTCAAAATTTGTAGAGCGAATCATAAGTGCGTAATCTGGGGTATCTAATAACTCTACATGCTGTTTTAATATTTCATAACTTCCATTTGCATGATAATCCGTTAATACTTGAATAACATCACCCAACTTGCCAATATTCCAGTTGTTTTTAGGTTCAAAAGCCTTTAAAAGCACAGCCTGTCTATATACTTCCAGTTTTGCCTTTGTCGCATTCAAAGTCTCCACAGCATTATCAAGGTCAGAGAATAGTTCCTCAATCTTTGCAACAATGCGTTCTTGTTCTACAATAGGAGGAATCTGTACCTTTAATTTAGAATATTGCTGAATCCAATATCGTTTATGTGTACTGTGGTCAAACTGAATAGTCTGCATTCTATAGAAAATATACTTAGGATTCACTAACTCAGTGTTTACGTTCAAAATCTTCATAGCTGAAGATTTTACTTTAAATTTAAAATTAACAAATTGAGTAGCTGTCGTAAAATCATCAAAAAGAATTACAGGTAATTTATCAAAGATATTATCAGTTTCATTAGTATATCCAAGGATAAAAGACTTTCCGGCTGTTAAAACTGGAGTTTTGTAGCTATCACTATATTCAGTTGAATTAACAATATAGGCAGTAGGTTGTTCGTAAATTAACAACTCTCCCAATTCATATTCAGTAAGTTTCAACTCCACTCCTCCTCGTTTATGCTACAAGTTCCATATTCAATTCTTCCATAATATCTTTATAACTTTCTCCAAAGACATTATAAAAGCCAATAAATCCACCTTTTTGATCGAACGGTGTCCGATCAAAGTCTTCTTCCAGAATACTCAAAGAAGAAATGATATGCTCTTTAATCAAACGCAACCAGTCCATCTGTTCTTCTGTGAATTGCAAATACCCTGCATTCTTTTTAAAGGTCCAGTCCTTAAAGTTTTGGTTCACACAGTCTGCAAAGGGTGACAATTCAGTTACTACTCCCATTTCATAACGAATTAATGAAATCAAATCCGTGATTTGTGCCATTGTGCTACGTTTTTTCACTTTTTCAACATCTTTAGTCGCGTACGCTTCCCAAACTCGATCCACAGTTAAGTTTTTCTGTTGTAATGTCTCATACAAAGCTTTCAATTGCTGGATAACCATTGGTCTATCTTTATAGGATTTGTTGTAAATGATGCGCAATGCAATAATCTCATCCTTATTCTCCTCAATAAATTCACGGAAAGTAAGAATGGTTTTGCTGACATTTTCATCTTTTTGTGAATCATATCCAGCAAACAAGACTGAATCAATATTCACACTATCAATTATTTGCGTATGGTTCTTATGGACATTCTCAATAAAATCTCGAGCATCTGGGTTAAAGAATGGATCAGTCGCTTCTCTCAGCAAAGATTTTTGAGCTTTTTTGATTTCTTTTTCATTTGGTATGTCCGAACTAGCCAACTCTTGTGCTCGCTCAAAAATAGTATCTTCATCATGAGCGTGTAATAAATTGTAAGCTATATCACGCGCTGAAGCACCCACGATTACAACAAAATCTTTCTGCTCCTTCTTGGTCAATCTCTTATCCAGTCTTGTAATTCGTTCTGCCAGTGAATTCAACGTGTCTTCACTATTATCACCTAAAGCAACATTCAGCATCAACTCTTTAAGAGAAATACCCAATTTTCGCTCAAATGACTTTGTTTCTATTTTATTAGAATTCGTAACACCTACCGCATCTACAATAACAAAGTGATCCTTGCTTTCAGTAGCTGACGGAGAAACTTTTTTTAAGTCTTCCAAGCTCAGTGTACGTGTGCCACGACCAACCATTTGTTCATAGAAGTTTTTACTTCTTACGTCACGCATGAAAATCAAACACTCAAGTGGTTTGATATCTGTTCCTGTAGCAATCATATTCACTGTGACTGCAATACGAGGATAGAAGTCATTTCGAAATGAGGTCAATACCGTATCCGCATCCTTGGCAGCATGGGTAATTTTCTTACAGAATTCATTCCCTTCTCCGAATTCTTCACGAACAATATTGATAATATCATCTGCATGACTATCCGTCTTAGCAAAAATTAGAGTTTTAGGAACTTCTTTTCGATACGGAAAAAGTTCAGTCTCTAACTTTTCCTTAAATGTTCTAATGACTGTTCGAATTTGACTTGGATTTACGACACTTTTATCTAACGTACTTTTATCATACTCGATGTCTTCATCCATCTCCGCCCAGCGTTTTTTCCGACTCTTACGTTCACGATACTCAATATATCTCTTCAGAATCTGACCACCTTTTTGAGTAACCTCTGTATCAATATGGTAAATGTCCTCCCCAACATTGACACCATCAATAATGGCTTGTTCACGTCTGTACTCACTGACTAGATTTTCATTAAAGAAAGCAAAAGTTCTTTTATCTGGTGTAGCAGTCAAACCAATCAAAAAGGCATCGAAATAAGTTAAAACCTGTTGCCAAACATTATAAATCGAGCGATGGCACTCATCAATAATGATACAATCGAAAAACTCTGGAGGGTATTTTTCATTATAAACAACCTCTTTAGGTGTTTTACTATCTGCGGTAACATACGTTTCCAATGACTCTTCTTCATCAGCATCATCCAAATCTTCTTCTTTTAGAATGGAATACATCCGCTGTACCGTACTAATACATACTTGGACATCATTTGGTATGTAAGAACTTGATAGACGCCTAACACCGTATAATTGAGAGAAACTTCTTGGATCATCATTTGGTTTATAGGCAAGAAATTCTGATTCAGCTTGCTCGCCTAGACTTTTAGTATCCACAAGAAAAAGGATACGTTTCATTTTTCCATATTTCAAAAGACGGTAGGCTTGTGTAATTGCAGTAAAAGTTTTACCTGCCCCTGTTGCCATTTGAACCAAAGCACGAGGTTTGTTTTCTGCAAAAGATTGGTCTAGATTGGTAATCGCAGTAACCTGACAATCACGAAAACCTGTCTCATCAAACTCTGGGACCCTTTTCAAGTTATTCCGTACTGTATCATCTTGTTCTAGCAACTCTTCCAAAAATTCAGGTCTATGAAAAGAAAATACTTCACGAGAGCGATATTTCTCATCTTTATAATCCGTAAAACGAATTAGTAAATCTGTTGCTTCATAGGCAAAACGAATCTCAGGTGATTTTTTGATTCTCTTAAATTCACTCTCTGCATAGCGCTTAGATTGATTTTCAACAACAGTAATATTTTCGCCTTCATCTGTAGGTTTTGCTTCTACTACCCCAACAGCTTCACCATCAATAAAAAGGACATAATCTACTGGTCCTGTATCCGTTGCAAATTCTCGAACGGCAACTCCCAATGAAGCCCGCAGATTTAATTCCTCCATTTTTTGAAGTGTCCATCCAGCTTCTTCTAATTTTTTATCAATAATAATTCTAGCTTCTTGTTCTGGTGTCATTTCTCATTCTCCTGAAGCTCAAAAAGAGCTTTCATTCAAAATTGTTGAAGGACTAATAGGATTCCTTTATGGTGAAAGCATAAAGGAAGGGTACCCTTCACAATTTTTTATTTAAGTATATTATATCATTTCAAAACTATTTTTTCTATTATACTGACATCGGATAAAGCAATAATACAACTGATTTTTCGAGACTAATAATCAATTAAAACATCATCAAATTCTAATAACAATCCATCTGAAATAAATAATAAGGTATTGAATACTTTTAAAAATTGTAATTCTGAAATTTCCTTATCCCAGCGACCATGTCCAATCATATGTCGATTAGGTTCATCAAGTGTAAACATTTCCGTATATTGAAAAAAATTATATAGCCATTTAAATAAACCAAAATAGGTCAAGGAATGTTTTTCTATTTTATCCTCTATCCCCTTTACAGCTCTATATCCGACTATATTTCTCTTTCTGCTTGTACCATCTTCTATGCTTAACTCTTCAGCTATTCTGTTTACAGCACCGTCGATAGCTAATGTAGCAAGAGTATAAGCTGCGTAATAATTTTTGCACTTGTAACATTCATACATTGAATCAATCAGATAAGAAGAATACCAATGGCACTTACTTAGTTTCTCAATTGTATCCTTGTTATCTAAGTCCCTTTTAAGTAATTCTACCCACTCGTTTTCAATTTCAGATATATCAGCAGATTTCAAACGCTCGAATGTATTACCTACAAAGTAATATACGACCCATCCCTTATCTGCTGTTTTTTCAATATTAAATTTCATATCTTCAAATTCTTCATCTGTATAAGGTTTTGGAATTTTTTGGACTATCTCACCTAACCCAGAAATAATATCAGCATAATTTATCTGAGTAGTTTCGACAATCCTTTTAGCAGATTCAGAAATTGCTTGGATTGATTTTAAAGTTTGAGGTGAGATAGCTTTATTGTAAACAACCGAGGCTTTACTCAATGATTCACCTAAAACAATTGCAATTTTAGACAATTGTGAATTGTAGTGAGAAGAAATTTTAGCAATATCTTTATAAGCAGATAACTCCATAAGTGTCTTAACACTATTTGCAACACCTTCTACTTGAGGAGTTAATGATATAGTTGGATTTTCAACCATTACCTCTTCAATTGTTTTTTTATCTTCAATAACTTCGTCTTGATTAACTTCTTTATTTTTATCCATAAATCAATTATATCATCTGATAATAAAAAATCCCCACTAAGAAAATACTTAATGGAGATAGTTTATAAACTTAAATTATCCCAAACCAAGCCAAAGTATCTTTGATTGCTTCTTCTTTTTCAGGTGGACAAGTTGTAACACGTTGATCGCGTTCCTCTTTGCTTGATTTGTTGAAATTATCACGTTCAATCAAGCCAAACTATCGTTTCACTTGTGCAATGTAGAGACTAGAAACCTTAAAACCATATTTCTTCAAAACATAGTCTTTGATTTCTGGATAAGTCGCATCCTTTTTGATAGAAAGTGACTCAATATCTTCTTCACCAATTTCTAGTTTGATATGGTTGTCGACATCTAGTTTGGACAATAGCGCAACGTGATGCGTTTGTGGACTCAAAAGGTAAGGGGAGTTCAAAGCTTCAGTGGAGCTTTGAAGCATCTCGCCTTGAAATGTAAAAGCGAGATGTTTAGCTGCGTTTCTCTAACAAACTTACACACTCGACATGATGCGTTTGAGGAAAAAGGTCCACCGGCTGGATTTTCTTCAATTCATAGCCCAATTCTTGATAAAGTTTGATATCACGCGCCATGGTGGCGACGTTACAGGAGATATAGGCAATACGGTCAGCTCCTGTTTGGGCGCTTGCTTTGATAAAGCTTTCGGTCAAGCCCTTGCGTGGTGGGTCAACCAGGATGGCAGTTGGTTGGATCCCCTCCTTGAGCCAATTTTTCATAGCATTTTCAGCTGTGTCACAGACATAGTGGGCATTGGTGATATTATTTAAAGCAGCATTCTTCTGGCTATTCTCTACTGCTTCGGGGATGACTTCGACACCATAAACTTCCTTAACATGCTTAGCGACTGATAAGCCAATGGTCCCGATTCCTGAGTAGGCATCAATGACCACGTCTTCTTCTCTTAACTCCGCAAAGTCAATGGCTGTCTGGTAGAGCTTTTCTGCCATTTCGGTATTGACCTGGTAAAAGGCGGGACCTGAGATTTGGAAATCATTTCCCAACATTTGGTCCGTAATATAGTCTTGACCATAAAGAGTTTTCCACTTCTTGCCAAAAATAGCATTGGTATTTTGGTCGTTGATATTTTGCATGACAGACACAATTTCTGGGAACTGCTTGATGACTTGCTCAATCAGCTGCTCCACTCGGAATATTTTAGGACGGGTTGTGACCAGGATTATCATGATTTCCCCTGAATAATGGCCACGGCGAACAACTAGATTGCGAATGAGTCCAGTCTTTTCCTGCTCATCGTAAGGTTTGAGGTCAAAACGACGCAGCAAGTCGCGTGTAAAGAGGATAACTTGGTCAATGACTGGATTCTGAATATAGAAATCTTCAATCGGCAGGAGGTCATGGGAATTTTTACGGAAAAATCCTGTTTCCAGCTGGCCATTGACACGGCGGACAGGTACTTGAGCCTTATTGCGGTAGCCCAGCGACTGCTCCATACCAAGTGTCGGCAGCACCTCTACATCTGACAAACCAGCAATCTTATAGAGACTGTCCTTGACCTGCTTGCGTTTGAAGTCCAGCTGGGCTGGATAGTTCAGATGCCCCAAGTCAGCAATCCCCGTACGAAGATAGGCCATATCAAGATTTTCATTGCGCTGGTCTGAAGTACGAAGAAATTCCTCCACCTTACCATAGCCAATCTTTTTGTTGACCTTGAGCACGCGCATGCGGATGAGTTCACCCGGTAGGGCGTTTTCAACAAAGAAAACCAACCCTTCTGCCTTGGCTACCCCTGCTCCCTCGTGACTCAGATCCACGATTTCAACTTCAATCATATCATTCTTTTTTAACATATTTTTCTCTTTCTGCTTTATCGCTCTGCCATTTCCCAAAAGAAAAGGCAGAACATCGTCCTACCTTTCATTATATCATATATCTTATCTGAGACCCATTTGCTGCAGTCTTTCTTTATAGGCTTCAAAGTCAATTAAGAGTCCTTGGCCACCGTACATGTCATAGGTATCAACCCAGTCACCATTTTCCGGAATCGTCAGGCGCTCAACTCCATTGCGGGAATCTCCTGCCATAGAGAGACCATTGGTCAAAAGGAAGCTGTAAGGTACATTAGTCGAAGTCAAGGCAAAGACCTTACCAAGAGCCTCTGATCCGGTAAAGAGCTTAGTCGGATCTTTGACTTGCTGGAAGACCGCTGTCAAGACTTCCTGCTGGCGGCGGGTCCGGCCAAAGTCACCCTCGTCATCCTTACGGAAGCGAGCGTAGTTGAGCAAGGTCCGACCGTCCATCTGCTGCTGACCGACCTTGATGGTTTGATTGGGTACCACACCATCCTTCATATTCAGGTCATCTGGCACTTCAACTTCTGTCACCTTCTCTCCATCAATGGTTGAGAACTGAGCATTCATGCTGACGCCATTTGGGAAAAGGGTGTCAATAGCTGTCGCAAAAGTCTGGAAATCCACCAGTGCATAATATTTGATGTCCAAATCGAAATTATCTTTGAGCATCTGGCGGACATAGTCTGCACCGCGGTTATGGTTTTGCTCCCCAATCGTATAGGCAGAATTGAGCTTTTGGTCATAGTAATCTGCCTGCGACGGATCCGTGTACTCATTGCTGACGCCATCGATGTGAATAAGGGTATCACGCATAAAGCTGACTAATTTCACCTTATGGTCCTTATTACCAACATTCAAGACCATAATGGAGTCGGTCCGTGTCTCAGTCGAGTCATCACCAACTCGGCCGTCCGTCCCAAGAATGAGGATATTCACTCCGTCCTTAGTATCCTTGCCGTCAAAGAATTCCGTTTCTGCCGGTTTAGAATTTCCATTATGAGCTGTCGTCAAGCCTTTGACAAACATGAAAATCATGCCCCCCAAGACCATCAGCAGGAAAATTCCTACCCAAAGCAAAATTCGTTTCAAGCGGATTTTTTTGCGGGGTTTCTTAGGCTTGTCTTGTCCCAGAGCAGCTCCTGCCAGAGCTTCCGGCGCCTTCTTTTGCCTTCTGCTGCGAGAAGAACGCTCAGGGTACTTGGGCAAGAGGCCAGAAGAATCCATTTCCACTGGCTCTTGCTCATAGGCGTCACTAACTGTATGCGGCTGCTCTTCATGGACCGGTACACTGGCTGAACTGCCAATCCCCTTGGACTTCTGACGTAGATAGTCAAATTCTTTCTTTTCTTTATCGTTTAGATAATAATAATTTTTATAGAGATAATCTAAGCGGAGCTTTTCATGATGGCTAAGATTTTCTGGTTTCTTCATCTCTTCTCCAATCTACTGCTACTGGTCCTGAATCAGAAATACACTGTAGCTACCAAAAATTTTATAAGTAATTCCAAGACTTGTCAACTCTTGATAGGCAAAATCCGCCAATTTTTTCTGCTCGTTGTCAATGTCAATAATGAAGAAATACTCTCCCAGAGCCGTTTTTAGGGGGCGGCTCTCAATCTTGGTCAGGTCAATCCCACGCCAAGCAAAGGTCGACAAAGCCTTATAGAGAGCACCTGGCAAATTGTCCGGCAAGGTCAAAGCCAGCGTCTGCTTTTCTCCCGTCTTAGCCAGTTGAAGCTCTGGCACCTCATGGCCCAAAATCCAGAAGCGGGTATAATTTTCTTCCATTTCCTGAATGTCGCTGGCTGCTACTTTGAGCCCGTACTCTGCTGCAGCCGTGCGCGGGGCAATAGCCGCAAAATTCTTTTCAGGATGCTCTGCCACAAAACGAGCTGCATAGGCTGTACTTGCTGTTACCTCAATGGCAGCCTGCGGATAATGCTGGCGGATGTATTTCTTCCCTTGGGCAATAGCCTGCGGGTGAGAAAATATCTTCTCAATTGGCTTGTCTAAATCAGTCACTAAAAGCTGCTGCTTGATGGGCTGAACGATTTCTGCCACTGCCTGAATATCTGCTTGATGAAAGAGATAGTCCAAGGTTTCATGGACACTGCCCTCAATGGAATTTTCCACCGGAACAACCGAGTAATCCACTTCCTTAGCCTCATAAGCCTTCATGACCTCAGTGATATTCTGATAAGGCACCAAGTCCTGGCTGGGAAAAGCAGCTTGGGCTACATGGTGAGAAAAGGAGCCTCTAGGACCTAAAAATGCTATTTTCATTGAATTTCCTCAATAATTTCCTGCGGGTTTTTGAGCCTCGTATCAACAATCTGGGTCGCTACTTCCTCGTACCAGGCCTGACGCTGCTCAAAAATCTGCTGCAAGTCTGACTTGCTCTGGTTTAAGAACAAGGGTCTCTCCTGCACTGCATCCTGCTGGATTCGCTGATAGAGCGTTTCAAAATCTGCTTTCAGGTAGATATTGTCAGCATTCTGAGCCAGCAGTCTGCGATTTTCAGGGCTGACGACTACACCACCGCCAGTTGAGACGACCAAGTCCGTATCGATCAACTCAGCTAAGAGCTGGGCTTCAGCAGACCGAAAGGCCGCTTCACCATGCTGATCAAAATAGTCCTTGATTGACATGCCCAGCCGCTGGCAGAGGAGTTCATCCATATCGACAAAGTCTTGGGCTAAGCCTCGGGCCACTGTGGATTTCCCGGCTCCCATAAAGCCCAGCAATATCTTAGCCATGTATCAAGCCCTCCAGGTCGCTGAAGAAGCTTGGATAGCTAGTCTTAATAGCTTCAGATCGTTCAAGTTCCACCTGACCGCTTTGAGCCAACAAAGCAGCAATAACTGTCATCATCCCAATACGATGGTCACCAAAGGTATTGACTTGAGCACCATGAAGAGGTGTTTTCCCTTCGATAATCATGCCGTCTTCCGTCGGGGTAATAGCTGCGCCCATGCTATTGAGAGCGTCTGCCACTACCTGGATCCGGTCGGTTTCTTTGACCTTGAGCTCCTCTGCATCACGAATGACAGTCCGTCCCTGAGCCTGAGTCGCCAGAAGCGCAATAATCGGCAACTCATCAATCAAGCGTGGGATAATCTCGCCGCCAATCTCCGTTCCCTTAAGCTCAGAAGTCTCAACGGTGATAGTTGCAGACTTGGCTACTGGATCAATATCTGATAGCGTCATCCGTCCACCCATAGCCTCTATCACATCTAAAATCCCTGTACGAGTTTCATTGATGCCGACATTCTCTAAGACAATCTTAGAGTCCGGTACAATCAATCCAGCCACCAGCCAGAAAGCCGCGCTGGAAATATCTCCTGGGACCGTCACTTCTTGGGCAGTGAATTCCTGACCGCCCAGAATGCGAATTTCCTTGCCTTTGACCTCAATCTGCCCGCCAAACTGGACAATCATATCTTCTGTATGATTGCGAGTGATTTCCTTTTCAATAATAACCGACTCTCCCTGAGCCTGTAGGGCAGCAAAAATCAAGGCCGACTTAACCTGAGCAGAAGCCACTGGAAGCTGATAATGAATAGGCTGCAGTTCCCTGCTGCCCTTCATCTTGAGCGGTGGTAAATCACGCTCAGTCCGACCAGCAATCTCTACTCCCATCTGCCGCAGAGGAATGGTCACCCGATCCATAGGACGCTTGGATAGACTGTCGTCACCAAACATCTCCGCTTCGAAATCCTGGCCGGCCAAAACACCAGAAATCAAACGGATAGACGTTCCAGAATTGCCCATATCCAGCTTATTTTTCGGTGCTTGTAGACCTTCAAATCCTACACCATGAATCTTGACTAGATTTCCATCGTCCTCAATCTGCACGCCTAAGTCACGAAAAACCTGCATGGTAGACAGCACATCTTCTCCTCGCAAAATGTCGCGAACAGTAGTGACCCCTTTAGCCAAACTGCCAAAAATAATGGAACGGTGACTGATAGATTTATCTCCAGGTACGCGGATACGGCCCTTCAGGCCTTTTACATTGGTTGATAATTTCATAGATGACCTCGTACTTTCCTTTGTTGCTTCTTATTTTATCATAAAAAGACCAGAAATTCTTAAAATTTCTGGAATCCGAGCCGAAGCAAAAAGAATCCAGGTATTCAGCCCAGATTCTTCTTTTTTTATTAGCTTACTTAAGCAAATCCTGCACCGGATCAAAGATAATACGCTCAATGTCCGCTAGATAGATGGACAGTTGCTGCTGCTTATTGAAGAATTCAGAAAGAACAGCATTGCCCTGAATCTTCTCACCAAAGGAAGTCATCTTGTCCTGTACCTCCTGAGTCGGTACCTGACCAGTCTGAGCCAGCTGTTGCAACTCCTGCTGGAAAGCCAGATAATCTGTAAAAATACCCTTCGCTTCGCTATCAGCATCCACTGCTTTCTTGCTTTCTGCAACTGCCTTGTATTCAGGTAAATCACGCAGATTTCTGCTCAGTTCATTGGCTAAATCATAAATATTTGACATAGAGTTCTCCAATCTATATTAATCTTCGGACACTAGGTAATCCGTATTTTCTCTTACTATTTTAGCAGATTTTTCCAAATCTTGGTGATTTTTAAAGGTGATTTGCAGAATACCGTTGATATCTTCGCGGTTTTCCTCGTTGATACGAATGTTGACAACTGAAATTCCCCGCAGAAGCTCTAAAATACCCAAAATCGCATCTTCTTCGTCAGGCACCTCAATAAAGAGGTCGTAAAAGCTGTCCACACCGGCTCGCTTATGAATTTCCATCTGCTTACGGCTTTGCCGTCCTCGGTCGAAAAATTCCCAGATAGCTGTCTCGTCCTTTGCCTCAATCGCTGCGGCAACCTTGTCTAACTGGTCTTTAAAATCTTCTAGCCGCTCCAAGATAGCTTGAGGATTTGTCAAGAGAATAGAGGTCCACATACCTGGCTCGCTCTCCGCAATCCGTGTCATATCTCGAAAACCACCGGCTGCAAAAGATTGGGTCAGCTCATGCTCCTGGCTATAAGCTGCCGCTTGCTCCATCAGGCTGGAGGCTAGGATATGCGGAAAATGACTTATTTGACAGGTCACTCGGTCATGCTCTACAGGATCTACCTGAATAAATCGAGCATGAAGACCACTCAGCAAGTCTTTTATTTCCTCAAGCGTACCAGGCTTGGTCAGGCTAGAGGGCGTGAAAATATAATAGGCATTTTCAAAGAGGGTGACATGGGCTGCCTTGGCTCCAGTCTTGTGACTTCCGGCCATGGGATGAGCACCGACAAAGCGGACGGGCTTATTCTGCAGATACTTTTCTGCAGCTGCCACAATCTCAGCCTTGGTCGATCCAGCATCAGAGATGATAACATTTTCCTTCAGGTCCAGCTCCGCTAGTTCCTTGATAAATGCTATGGTCTGCTTGATGGGCACAGCCAGAATAATCACATCAGCCAATGGAGCAAAAGCGGCAAAATCATCCGTTACCCGGTCTACCATTCCTCGCTCCAGGGCAACCCTGCGCGATTCCTCACTTCGATTATAGCCGAGAATTTCAATCTCAGGATGAGCTCGCCTGATGCCCAGAGCCAAGGAAGCTCCAATCAGTCCCAGACCTGCGATATAGACTGTTTTTCTCTCCATGCCCTTCTCCTTACTTCTAAAAGTTCTTGACAAATTCCCGATGGCGGGCTACAGCATCTTTCAGTTCTTCCAGATTGTCCGAAGAGAATTTCTCCAGAACTTCGGTGGCTAAAACTGTCGCCACCACGCTTTCCATGACAACACCTGCTGCTGGCAGAGCCGTAGGATCACTCCGCTCTACTGTAGCCTTATAGGGCTCGTGGGTCTCAATATCTACACTCATCAGTGGCTTGTAAAGGGTTGGAATAGGCTTCATGACACCACGCACTACGATTGGCTGACCATTGGTCATACCGCCCTCAAAGCCGCCTAGATTATTGGTTCTGCGAGTGAAGCCATCTTCCTCAGACCAGAGGATTTCATCCATTACTTGACTGCCCTTGAGACGACCGGCTTCAAAGCCCACACCAAACTCAACTCCCTTAAAAGCGTTGATGGACACGACTCCCTGAGCAATCTTGGCATCCAGCTTCTTGTCCCATTGGACATAGGAGCCCAGACCAACCGGAACACCGCCAACGACAGTCTCAATGACACCACCGATGGTATCACCGTCTTTCTTAATCTGGTCAATGTAGGCCTTGATTTCTTCTTCGCGCTCGGGATTGACAATGGAAACCTCTGACTGGGCAGCTCTTTCCTTGATTTCTACTACAGTTAGATTATTCGGCACATCAATATCAATGCCACCGAAGGTTACGATATGACTGGCCACCTCTACACCGATTTCTTCCAACAAACGCTTGGCTACTGCTCCGACTGCCACACGCATAGTCGTTTCACGCGCAGAAGAGCGCTCAAGGGAATTTCGCAAATCGTCAAAGCGGTATTTCATACCACCAACCAAGTCCGCATGGCCAGGGCGTGGTTTGGTAATCTTACGTAGCCCTTTTTTCTTTTCATCCACATCAGCCACACTCATAATCTCCAACCACTTCTGATGATCCAGATTTGTGACATTGAGAGTGATTGGACCACCAATGGTCAAGCCATGGCGAACCCCGGACGTAATCTCAACTTGGTCGCTTTCAATCTTCATACGGGCACCGCGTCCGTACCCACCCTGACGGCGCTTGAGCTCAGCATTGATATAGTCAGCGGACAAAGGAAGACCAGCCGGCACTCCCTCAATAATAGCTGTCAGACATGGTCCGTGGGATTCTCCTGCTGTTAAGTATCTCATACATTTTCTCCTATTCTGGGATGGAAAAGCTGGGCAGCCCGTTTGTTTTCATCTAGACTCCCCAATTGTCTCAGGTTCCATCTGGCACTTATTTCTTCAGAAATTCTTTCATCTCTTCCAGCGGAATCTGGTGAATACTAGCCGAACCCAACTCAGGAACAAGTACTAGTTTAATAGAATTCCCTCGAGCCTTCTTATCATGGGTCAAGGCCTGATAAAGAGCAGCTTCATTCCAAGGCTGGTAATCCACCGGCAAGCCAAACTTCTGACACATATGGATGATGTTTTCTGTGATTCCGGCTGGCATGAGGCCTTTCTTTTCAGCGACACGAGAAACCTGTACCATGCCAATCGCCACGGCTTCACCGTGCATGACTTTTCCATAGCCCGCTGTCGCCTCAATAGCGTGCCCAATAGTATGGCCGAAATTCAGATAGAGGCGGACGCCATTATCCAGCTCGTCCTCGACCACAATCTTACGCTTGACATCGCAGGAATGGTAGATGATGCTCTCCGCATGCTCCAAAATCGACTCTGGACTGCCATCCATTTCTGAAAGCTCATCCCAGAGTTCCTTATCCTCAATCAAGCCGTACTTGACCACCTCGCCCATACCTTCGATCAATTCACGCTGGCCCAAAGTATGCAAGACTTCTGGGTCAATCAGAACTCCGTCAGGCTGGGTAAAGGTCCCGACCATATTCTTGGCCCAAGGAGTATTAACGCCGGTCTTGCCACCGATAGAAGAGTCTACTTGGGCTGTCAGACTGGTCGGAATCTGCACGAAATGAATGCCCCGCATGTAGGTCGATGCAGCAAATCCTGCCAAATCACCAACAACGCCGCCTCCCAAGGCCACGATACCATCGCTGCGGGTCAGACCAACCTTGACCAAAAACTCATAGACTTTGTTGACTGTCTTTAAGTTCTTGCTGGCTTCGCCTTCTAAAAAATCAAAGACAAAAGTTTCAAATCCAGCCGCTTCCAAGCTCAGCTTGACCTTTTCCGCATAGAGTCTAGCCACTCGATTGTCCGTGACGATGACTACCTTTTGAGGCTGCCAAAGCTGACTCAGCCAACTTCCAGCCTGAGATAAAGACCCCTTTTCGATGAGAATATCATAGGGATGATGCGGGAGATTCACATTCAGTTTCATAAGCGCCTCCTTATTTATACAATTCTTCTAAACATTGCCAAATTTCCTGACTGGGCATGGTCTTGCCGGTCCAAAGCTCAAAGGCTTCTGCTCCCTGATAAAGCAGCATACCAAGTCCATTGACTGCTGTCACATTTTGATTTCTGGCCCATTTGAGAAAGGGCGTTTCGAAAGGTTGGTAGATAACATCTGCAACTAAAATCTGGCTAGGCAGCTCAATCTGTTCAGGCAGGGGCATGCTGATGCCATCCATGCCTAGACTAGTCCCATTGACCAGAAGGTCTGATTGGTTGATTTTATCCTGCAAACTATCCGCATCTTCCAAGGTTAGTACTTGGATACGACTCTTGGTTTGGTGACTGATAGCTGCCATCTTTCTGCCAGTCTTCTCATAGGAAGCTTTCCGAGTAAAGACGAAAATTTCCTCTGCATTGTCCAAAGCTGCTTGAGCGATAATAGCTGTCGCTGCTCCACCTGCTCCCAAAATCGTCATTTTTTTGCCCTGAATAGCAAAAGAAGGCAAGCTCTTAAAAAATCCCTTGCCATCTGTGTTATAACCAACTAAAATTCCATTTTTATTCACAACCGTATTGACTGCTCCGATAAGGCGGGCGCTGACATCAAGCTCGTCCAGATAAGGTATCACTTCCTGCTTATAGGGCATGGAAAGATTGACACCAAACATATCGTATCTGCGGATATTTTCTATACTGGCCTGCAGATCCTTCGCTTCTACTTCCCAAGCTAGATAGACACCATTGACACCAGTCTTTTCAAAAGCCATATTGTGAATAAGAGGAGAAATACTGTGCTTAATTGGCTTGGCAACCACAGCAGCCATGCGGGTGTGGCCATTAATTCTCATTCAAAATCTCCTGGATTTTCTTCATATTGCTCAGAGAAATCTGACCAGGTGCTGACGCCATCTCCTGACTGGCAAAAGACCAGCTGGAACCTGTCAAATCAGCCGCAATGCGTGAAATCTTGCCGACTTTTCCCATGGAAATGGTGACAAAATCTTGCTCAGGATTCAAAGTCTTGAAACCGCGAGTATAGTTCATCAAGTCCAGCACATCCTGCTCATTGTGAGCCATGACAGAAACCTTGACCACCTTAGGGGTCAGAGAAGTCAGCTCAGACAAGATTTCCATCATATTTTCAGGCGTCTCCTCAAAGTTATGGTAGCTCAGCACCAGATTAGGAAAATCAAGCATTTCTTCAAATTTCCCCTTGTGAGAGAAGTATTCAAAGTCAATATAATCCGGCTGGTAAAAACTGGCTACTTCCTTGATGAGAGCTACATATTCATCATCGGACAGTTCGATTTCTCCGCCTTCCTGACGGGTCCGCAAGGTGAAAATCAATTCACGTCCGGCAAATTTTTCAAAAATAGCTGGCGCAACATTTAAAATGTCATCCTTGGCCAGAAAATCTGCCCGCCATTCAATAATATCCGCATCTTCGTAGCGTGATACATCAATTTCTTGAGCTTCTTCTAAACTCTTGGGCATTACAGAAACGACTAATTTCATTGGTCCACCTTTATTGTAAATACCTTGAGGTAATTACTGCTCCCGTCTTTTTTATTATAGACAAAGTCTGCTGGCAGGCCATACTCCGCAAGATAGCGGTGCTTTCTGCCGGCAAAACCTTTTTCAATTTCTTGTTTAAACTTACTTTTGGAAAGATTGGCTGCATTGGTACTTAAAATCATGATTCCCTGAGAATTCAGGATTTCCAAAGCTTGTGCAACCAAACGATGATAATCTTTAGCAACCGAGAATGTCCGCTTCTTATTTCTAGCAAAGCTAGGCGGATCTATCACAATGACATCAAAGCTTAGTTCGTGGCGCTTAGCGTACTTGAAATAATCAAAGACATCCATCACCTGAAAGCGATGCTGATCCAGTGTCAAACCATTGGCCAGAAAATGAGCCTCTGACAGCTCACGACTGCGCTTGGCCAAATCCACTGAGACTGTCTGACTGGCACCGCCCATAGCTGCTGCTACTGAAAAAGCAGCTGTATAGGAAAACATATTGAGTAAACTTTTACCAGCAGCCAGACCATCTACCAGACTAGCACGCACATCGTGCTGATCCAGAAAGATACCGGTCATGAGACCGTCATTCAGAAAAACCTGATAGCGAACACCGTTCTCCAAGACTGTGAAGGTTTCCGGTGCTTCCTCTCCATAGAGATGAGTCGATTCGTAGTTCAAACCCTTGAAACGAATCTTTTCATAAGCTCCCTGAATTTCTGGGAAAACCTTAGCGAATGCTGTCAGAATCAGCTCCTTGATAGCAAAGACAAAGTCATTGTACCAAGAAAAAAGCGCAAAGTCATTGTAGAAATCCACTGTGAAGCCACCGAAGCCATCCCCCTCTTGATTAAAGAGTCGAAAGGCTGTTGTGTCAGACGAATGAAAATAAGTAGAACGTCTGCTCTTAGCCTGCTCAAAGAGGTCTTGAAAAAAATCCGAATTCAGCTCTACCTTCTTCTGGGAAATCAGCCAGCCAACTCCCTTATTCTGCGGAGAGAGATACGCTGTACCTAAGAACTTTCCCTGACGGTTTTGCAGCTCCACACATTGATTCTGAAGCGAAAGAGTAGAAAAATCCTTTTTATCTAATAAAAGAATGCCCTTTCTCAGTTTTTCTTCTGCCTCTTGAGTAACAGTAAGTTTATTCATAAATTATATTATACCAAAGATTGTGAAAATTCTCAAAACATATTTTACATTTGAGTTAATAAAAGATTTCACAAGCAAGTGCAAAACGACTATAAACCTCTCCATAGAGAGGATAAGGCTTTTATAGAAATATTACAATTTCCCCGATTTAAAATATCTCAAATACGGCTCAAATTTTCCTTAACTGGAGAAATTATGTTATACTTAGAGGAGAAAATTTTTAGGAAATAAGACAAGGAAGTAACTTTTTGTGAAAAAAATAACCAAGAATTTACTCAATTTCATGAGTACGAGACTAGGTTTTGTCTTGATTTTACTGGTCCTCTATTGGATAAAAACCATGTGGGCCTACACGATTGATTTCAACCTCGATATTCAAGGTCTTTATCAAGTATTTTTAGCTATTATCAACCCTTTCCCTATCAGCCTCTTGCTGCTGGGACTGGCACTTTATGTAAAACGAACCAAATTATTCTACAGCCTAGCCTTCGGAATCTATCTGCTCCTCTTTGCTTGGCTGGTATCTAATTCCATTTACTACCGCGAGTTCAGTGACTTTGTTACAGTAAACACTATGCTGGCTTCTAGCAGCGTTTCAGCTGGACTTGGGGAAGCAGCACTTGAGCTCTTCCGCCCTTGGGATATTCTTTATCTGATTGATTTCCCGATTTTGGCCTTCTTATTCTTTAAGAAATACATTCGTATGGATGACCGGCCTTTCAATAAACGCGCCAGCTTTGCTGTGACATCCCTGTCCGCCATGCTTTTCTCAGCCAACCTTTTCTTGGCTGAAATTGACCGGCCTGAGCTCTTGTCACGTGGATTTTCCAACTATTATGTCGTTCGGGCTCTGGGCTTGCCAGCCTTTCTAGGTTACAGTGCCAACCAGACATATACTGCCAATCGTGAGCGCTCCAAAGCTTCTGAAAAAGACTTGGAACCAGTAACAGAATATATCCAATCCCACTATGCGGAACCAAATCCAGAATATTACGGGATTGCCAAAGGTCGCAATGTTATCTATGTCCATCTGGAAAGCTTCCAGCAGTTCCTGATCGACTATAAGCTTCAGGCGGATGGAAAAGCGTACGAGGTGACCCCTTTCCTAAACTCCCTCTACCACTCCAATTCGACTCTAGCTTTCTCAAATGTCTTCAACCAGGTTAAGGCTGGTAAGACTTCTGATGCTGAAACCATGATTGAAACTGGGCTCTTCGGTCTCAACCAAGGCTCCTTCATGGTTAACTACGGTGGTACCAATACCCAGCAAGCTGCACCTTTTATTCTTTCCAAAAATGGCGACTATACTTCTGCTGTTTTCCATGGTAATGCTGGAAGCTTCTGGAACCGCAATACAGCCTATAAACAATGGGGTTATAACTATTTCTTCGACGCATCTTACTTTACTAAGCAGGACGACACTAACTCCTTCCAGTACGGCTTAAATGACAAGATTATGCTGAAAGATTCCATCAAATACCTGGAGCGCTTGCAGCAGCCTTTCTATGTTAAATATATCACGGTTTCCAACCACTATCCTTACACAACTAGCTTGATTGGTGACGAGATTGGATTCCCTCTGGCTAAGACCAAGGATGAGACTATCAATGGCTACTTTGCTACTGCCAACTATTTAGATTCTTCTGTCAAGGCCTTGTTTGATTATCTCAAAAAATCTGGCCTCTATGACAACTCTATTATCGTTCTCTACGGAGACCATTTTGGAATTTCCCAAACCCGCAATCCTAACTTGGCCCCTCTTGTAGGAAAGACTTCTGAGACTTGGTCCAACTACGACAATGCCATGATGCAACGCGTCCCTTACATGGTCGTAATTCCTGGCATGGACAAAGGAAAGATAATAGATACATACGGTGGTCAGGTAGATATGTTGCCAACATTAGAGCATTTGCTGGGTATTGACTCTAAAAACTATCTTCAGGTCGGCCAGGATATGCTATCAACTCAGCATCAGCAAATCGTAGCTTTCCGCTCCAGCAATAACTTTGTCACTCCAAAATACACTAGCTTCAACGGACGGACCTACTACACCCAGACCGGTGAGGAAATTACCAATCCTGACGAAACCATCAAGAAAGAGCTGGATGAGATTCGTAATGCCGCTAATACTCAGCTTAAGATGAGTGACGCTATTCAAACCGGTGACTTGATTCGCTTCTACAAGGGAAATGACTTAGGCAAGGTCAACCCTAAAGATTACTCTTATCTTAATTCAATGAAGGCCTTGTTGGCTATTGAAAAAGAAAAAGGCGACCAATCAACCAGTCTTTACTCCAAGCGAGGCAATGTTTCCACTGTGGACCTCTTTAATTCGCCAAGCTATAGGGCACTGCATCCAGAGCAGTTCCAAACTAGCAGCAGCGACGAAGACAGCAGTCAAGAAGACTCAAGCTCTTCCAGCTCTAGTTCCACAGCTAATCCATAGATAGCAAAAAAGCCTTAAGTCCAATGGACTTAAGGCTTTTCATGTAGCTAATAACTTATTGAATAACTTCAAAAACAGAAACTGTCAGATTTTCAACATAGAAAGGCTTCTTGTGACGACTATTGCCGACTAGGAGGCGCAGCTTATCCGCATTAGGCAAATAGTAAGGCAGGCCGCTGGCATTAAAAATGACTTGATAATGCTTGTCATCCTTGATTTCAAAGATAATCAAGCCACTGCCCTGCTCTGCTGATTGAACAAAGACATGCTTATAAATATCTTCATAGGTCTGATAAGAAAAGGCCTTGCAGCTTGTCTTGAGACGAATGATGTCCTTGATAAAATCAATGCTCTCTTGATGGTCCTGCAAAATATCCCAATTCACCTGATTGACTGCATCTGGCGCATTGTAGCTGTTCATTGCCCTTTCGCGATCACTGGGAAGAACTTGACCGTCTTCTCCAGTCGCCACTAGCTTGGTACGGGAAAATTCCTGTCCCAGCTCCATGAAAGCCATGCCTTGCATGAGCAGGTTCATAGCAGTTGCCAGCTCAATTCGCTTGGTGCGAGTCAGAACATCATCTTCAGGATGCAGCTCCGCAAGCAAATCATGCAGGTTGAAATTATCGTGAGCCTCCACGTAGTTAAGAACTTGATCAGAGCTGAGATAGCTGCCTAGCTCACTGCTACCAAGGATAGACTTAGCGACGATATCCTCCGTCGCCTGACCACTGACAAAACCAGCCTTGATGCCGCCGTAAACCTCGGCTCCCTTGACTGCATCGCGCTCTGTATCATTGAAAAATCCAATCCGCGGCAACTGATAAGCATTGTCCTTCTTGGCCTTGTCTTCTGTTCTCAGACCCGTTCCCATATCCCAGCCTTCTCCATAGAGCAGGATTCTCGGATCCACCTCATCCATAGCTTGACGGATAGCATTCATCGTTTCCACATCATGAATTCCCATCAGGTCGAAGCGGAAGCCATCTACATTAAACTCCTCTACCCAGTAAAGCAAAGAGTCAATCATAAACTTGCGGAACATCTCATGTTCGCTGGCCGTCTCACTCCCCACTCCAGTTCCGTTTTGGAAAGAGCCATTAGGATTCATCCGATAGTAATAATCCGGTACTGTAGCCTGAAAAGCAGAATCATAGGTTGAGTAGATGTGATTGTAAACAACATCCAGTGTCACAGAAATCCCCGCATCATGGTAGGCCTGAATCATTGTTTTCAAATCACGAATGGCCTGCGCTGGGTCAGAAGGATTGCTGGAAAAGCTAGTCTCCGGAGCATGATAATTCTGCGGGTCATAGCCCCAGTTGTAAATCAGCTCTCCATTTTCATCATAGTCCTTGTGACGGTCAGAGACAGGCTGAAGCTGGACAACATTAGCGCCTAAATCTCTGATATAGTCAAAACCTGTTTTTTGCCCTAGATAATTGGTAGTTCCTTTTTGACAGGCTCCCAAGAAGGTCCCGCGCAGCTGACTATCCACGCCTGAAGTCTCCGACTTGGTCAAATCCCGAATGTGCATCTCATAAATCACTGCCTGATTGGGATTGTCCAAACGCCAGACAGCTTCTTTGCCTTGCCGAACTTGAAAACCATCTACTTCTGTCTCATCTGCTCCAAGAATCGCTGATCGCTTGCCATCTGGACTGGTCGCAACAGTATAGGGATCGCGAGTATAGAAATTGCGGTATTCAAAGCTAACATGGTATTGATAAGTTTTGCCGGTCAAGTCTTCTCCTATTTCAGCTGACCAGACACCGATGCTATTTTCCTTATGGTCGTGAGAATATCGGTCACCTTTTTGCATTGAGAATATTTTATAAACAGGAGCTTGATTGTCAGCCGATTCATACACTACCAGCTCTACCTTCCTAGCTGTCGGTGCCCAAACTTTGAAAGTATGTGCGCCGTCTGTCTGGCGGTGTCCCAACCAGCCTTGATAGCCCCAGCATTCATCAAAGTAGTCTGTTCTCAGAGCCATATCAAAGTTATGAGGGCGCCGGCGTGAATACTGGTGACTGGTCGTTGCAGCCTGCAGGGAATAATAAACCTGAGCATCTCCCTCAATCAGCCAAATTTCCGTAACCAGATGAGGAGGCAACAAATCAATATGATAGTCACAGGACTGGCTAGACCAGTCTGAACGTTTGATAATCACATGAGCGTGATTTAAGGGCTCCCAAGTCTCAAATGATAATTCCCCCTGAATACCAAAATAATCAAGTTTGGAAAAGGCTGTTTCCTTGCCCCATTGGTTTATTTGCCACTGCCACATATCATAGGAGAAATAATCTCCAGTAGGATTGTGGTAATGGACTAAGACTTTATAGTCTAGCATGTTCTTTCATCTCTCATCTATAATTATTCTATTGAAAGGGCTGTCTGACTGATTTCATCGATATTGGCAAAAAATTCCAAATGTCCGTGCAGTACTTCCAGTTCAACAGGCGTATCGCCGCCGTATTCTCCATCCAAATTCAGCATAAATGGACCTTTTTTGTCTAAAATTTCCAGCTGCAGCTTGCTTGTTTTGAGGTATTCTACATTGATATCGCCAACGTGCTGACCGCCATTGATAGCCTGCATCATCAGACTCAGCATATCGAAGAGATTGGCTGTCTTGACCAAAATCAAGGTAAAATTCCCATCGTCTAATTTAGTATCTGGCGCTAGCTTTTCAAAACCACCAATAGAGTTGGTCAGAGCTGCAAACATCAGCGAAATCTTCCCTTCAAAGACACCGTGGTCGTGCTTGATACGGACCTTGCGGAACTTAGAGCGAGGGAGTTTTTTTGCTCCTTCTGCGACATAGGCAAAGTAGCCAAGGCGGGATTTGACCTCGCTAGGTACGCTATAAGTTAGCTCTGTTAGGGTTCCAGCCGCTGCAATATTGATAAAATACTTGTTCCCATAGGCCCGGCCAATATCCATCTTTATGGTCTGGTTCTTTTCAATAATGCGGGCTGCCGCTACTGGGTCTCCCATGGGAATCTTCAGAGCACGCGCATAGTCGTTGGTTGTACCAGTTGGGATAAAGGCCAATTTAGGCCGTTCATCCAGATTCGCCACACCATTAACTACTTCATTGATGGTACCGTCGCCGCCTGCCGCAATAATCAAATCAAATCCTGCTTTTGCTGCCCTTTCAGCTTCTTTTTGAGCAGAAAGAGGCGCTGGAGTGGTCTGGTAGGCGCTGGTTTCATAGCCCACATCCTCCAAAACATCCAGAACTTCCGCTATATTTTTCTTAATAATTTCCTGTCCCGAAGTCGGGTTATAAATCAATCGTGCTCGTTTAATCTTATCCTTCATACTTCAGCCTCATAAGCTATCAAGCCAATCTTCATCCCGAATTTCAATTCCTAACTCCTGAGCCTTGTCCAGCTTGCTGCCGGCATCTTGGCCAGCCACTACCAGATCCGTTTTTTTAGAAACAGATCCAGAAACATTAGCACCTAGACTCTGCAATTTTTCTTTAGCTTGATTGCGTGTCAATTTTTGTAATTTACCAGTCAATACAACCGTCATACCCGATAGGGCTGCATCAGCCGCTGCCTTTTGCCCCAGATAGTCTAGATTCACACCTGCTTCCTGCAGCTCCGCCAAAAGAATCTGAGAGCCTTCCTGCTCAAAATAGGTATGCAGGCTTTGGGCAATCACAGTTCCAAGACTGTCAATAGCCGCAATCTCTTCTTGGCTGGCCTGAGACAGCTTAGGAATATCGTGGAATTTCTCCAGCAAAATCCGACTGGCTTTGCTTCCCACATGGCGAATCCCCAAGCCGAACAAGAGACGTTCAGCCGAATTTTCCTTGGAAGCTTGAATAGCAGTATACAATTTATTTGCTGATTTTTCCTTAAAGTTCTCTAGTTCTAGTAAATTTTCTACCGTCAGCCGATAGATGCCAGCCACATCCTTGACTAGATTTTGAGCAAAGAGCTTCTCTACCACTGCTGGACCAAGGCCAGTAATATTCATTGCATCCCGGCTGGCAAAGTGAATCAAGCCCTCCTTAATCTGGGCTGGACAGAGTGGGTTAATGCAGCGCAGAGCGACTTCATCTTCAAAGTGCACTAGCTCACTCTCACAGCTCGGACAGTGACTTGGTATTTCCAGAGCCTCCTCTGAGACACGCTTGGACTCAACCACTCGCAAGACAGCAGGAATAATATCTCCCGCTTTATAGACGATAACGGTGTCTTTCTGACGAATATCCTTCTCCGCAATATAGTCCACATTGTGCAAAGTTGCCCGACTGACAGTTGTTCCCGCTAGCTGCACCGGCGTCAGATTAGCCGTCGGAGTCACAACTCCCGTCCGACCCACTGTCCAGTCAACAGACAGAAGCTGGGCTTCCTTTTCCTCAGCTGGAAACTTATAGGCGATAGCCCACTTAGGTGCCTTGACAGTAAATCCAAGCTCCTCTTGCACCGCCAAGTCATTAACCTTGATGACAATACCGTCAATCTCATAAGGCAGACTGTCCCGCTCCTGAGCAATCTTTTCGATAAACTCCCAAACTGCTTCGATAGAGTCCGCCAGAATATGTGTAGGATTGACTGAGAAGTCCAAATCTGCCAGCTTGTTTAAGACGGCTTCTTGGCTGTCAACCTGAGTCGGACTGGCTTCTTGGTAGAGAAAGGTTGCTAGATTGCGCTTGGCCACAACTGCTGTGTCCAACTGCCGCAAGGTTCCTGCTGCCGCATTTCGGGGATTGGCAAACTCAGGCTCACCATTCTCCTGCCGAAGCTGATTAACCGCATCAAAGGAAGCCTTGGGCATGTAGCACTCTCCGCGAACCGTAATGTCCAGCGGTTCTTTCAATGTCAGAGGAATATCCTTGACCCGCTTGAGATTTTCAGTGATGTTTTCTCCAACAGAGCCATCCCCCCGAGTCGCTCCTGCTACCAAGATTCCCTTTTCATAGGTCAGGGAAATAGAGAGCCCATCAATCTTGAGCTCACAAAGATAAGAGACCTGAGGAAATTCCTTGCGAATCCTCTGGTCAAAGACTATTAATTCTTCACGTGAAAAAGCATCCTGCAAACTAAAGAGAGGATACTGGTGTGGATATTTTTCAAATCCTTCTAAAATCTTCCCTCCCACCCGATGTGTCGGACTGTCAGGCAGGATATCGGTTGGGTACTTTTCTTCTAACTCCGCTAACTCACGATAGAGTCTGTCATACTCGCTGTCCGATACACTTGGCCTGTCTGCCGTATAATACTCATGAGCATATCGGTTGAGCAATTTTACTAATTCTGACATTCTTTCTTTCATACTTCTATTTTATCACAAATACACAAAATCTTCCTCTATTTGTTCCGAATTCTTCCTAAAAAACAAAAGGACACAAAAAGAGCGGAAATTCCGCTCTCTGCTGTCTTATTTTGTCAAATCAATTCGTCGGGCAATCAGGTTAATAAGGATAGCTCCAACAATCAAGGAAGCAAATTCTCCAATGGCTGTTGTAAACCAAGTCAGGAAGAATGGCAGGCCTTGTAAGAAATGTAATTCTGCAGCAATGGTCACCATCGAAATAGAAAAGAATACTGCAAAATAGAAATGATCCAAACGAATCAATCCTTTAATCAGATATTGATTCTTATAGCGACTGAAAAGGTAGACACCCAGTGACAGGAAGACTAAAGTGGACCCGCCACCGACAAAGACATCAACAATTCCAAAACTATAGAGATTGGCAATCATACAGCCAATGGTCACTCCTATGATATATTTCCTATTATAAAAGGCCATAAAGTTCATCATTTCAGAAATTCTGAACTGGTAAGCACCATAGCTAATAGCATTTAAAGGGGGCGTAATCGTTAGAGCTACGTAAATGGCAGCAACAATGGCAATCTGAGCCAAATCACGAACTGTCAGTTTTTCTTGTTTCATGTTTTCTCCTTTAGCGGCTTTACCGCGTATAATATGCTTGGCGAAAGAAGTTAAGCGCCAAGGGTTGCGTCACCAAGAGCTTATCGCTCCGTAGTTTGGCAACCTAACCAGTATAGCATAAATCCTAGAAATATGATAGACTATCTTTATGAAAACTTTAATCAAAAAATTCTTTGACAATGAGGTTCTGTCTTATCTTTTCTTTGGTGTGGCAACAACTGTCGTATCCGTTGTCAGTCGGATGCTCTGCTATGAATTGACGGGAAATGAACTACTAGCTACGATAATAGGTGATATTCTTGGCATTCTCTTTGCCTTTGTGACCAACGATACCATCGTTTTCAAGCAAGCAAGGAGTGGCTGGCCTTCTAGACTTGTCAAATTTTTCACTGCACGTTTGGCTACTATGGGTTTAAATTTACTATTGACTTTTATCTTTGTCACTAGCTTCCCACAAATCATAGGCCAGTTTGTCAATAACAATATCAAAATGGTCAATACCATCGAAACTTTCATTGCTCAAGTACTAATTATCGTTCTCAACTATGTCTTTAGTAAGATTTTTGTCTTTAAAAACAAGAAAAAATAACAACGAATCAGCCTATTTCACCCTATAAAAGCAAATCTGGACCAGAATTATCTGGTCCAGATCTTTTTATTCTTAGATTTTCATGCTTGGATTTTCAGCAGTCAGATGGGTAATTTCACCCTTAACACCAAAATAGTCCTCAATCAGAGTCTGGAGTTCTGTCATAGCTGCTTGGGCGCGTGCTGCTTGCTCTTCATTAATGGCCTCAATGACCAAGATGGCATCCTTGGTCTCCTCTGTTAACATGGTCCGCTGCGCTTCTCTCCAGTTAAGACAACGGCAGACAGCTCCCTCTTCATCATAGTAGATAATTTCTTCTGGCAGTGCCGGTGCGTCACTCTCAGCTCCCAGCGGGAAAAAGGCTTCGCCACCCTTGGCTTTTCCTAGATGAAGACCTCCGACAATCTTATCCAAATCCTCACCTCCACATGGAACCGCATAAGACAGCGAGACACTGTTGTAGATATCGACCAAAGGATTGATTGGATGAAATTCACGCCCCTGGCTGACCCGCTTGAGCAGGGATTCGATAGAGGAGCGTGCTCCTTTCTTGGTCTTGAATTTGCTGAAAGCCTGCCGCCACTCCTGAATGACTTCATTTTGAGTGAAGTTCTCATCTAAGATAAAGTCCTCAGCTCGTTTCGCTCCCTTATCCAGCAGGGATTTGAAATATAGATCCTTACTTTCATCCACTCGATTATCCAGTCCTTTGACTACTAAAACACTAATCTGAGCTTCTGGAAATACTTGCCAAAATTCATGTTCAACTGTAACTTTCATGATGCACCTCTTTAATCTTAATAGTTTCTTTTTTGTCCTTTTTTGACTGCTTCCCAGTCACCTGTGATGTTTTCACGCACTCGTACCAGCATTTTCTCCAAGGCTTTAACTTCCACCTGAGAAAAGCCCTGCAGGGATGTCTCTTCAGAATAGTTATTCTCCGCTAGGATAAAAGGATAAAGTTTTTCTCCTTTTTCCGTCACAAACCATTCCTTGTTCTTCTTGTTTTCCTTGGCTGCCTTCTGCTGGACCAAGCCCTTGGCCTCTAGCTTCTTAACAGAACGGGCAACCGTTGAGCGATCCACCTTGAGCAGCTCCGATAGCTCCTCTTGGATAATTCCTGGATTCTCCGCGATTCTTACCAAATAAAGATATTGCCCCCGCGCCAGCTCTATGTCACGGAACTCAATATTAGCAATGGAATCCAAAGCTCGGGCGATAATCCCAATTTCCCGCAATACTGACATATCCCCTCCTTTAAAATTTTATTTAAACATATTATATCACATTTTGTTGCAAATGCAATAAAAATAACTAAAAAGAAAAAAGAGGAAAATCCTCTTTAAATTTGGCAAAAATGTCTTTTTCTAGTTTTCATCTTCCTTATAGTATTTTTGTAATTCTTCCGCTGAGTTAATAACATGACCCTGCCCATCTACCGAATATTTAGCCGGGATAGTCACATTCTCAAATACATTAGTTCCAGGCGGAAAGAAGAGTTCAGTTACGTTTTTTACTAATTCAACATCGGTTTCTCTATTTAAGAAAGTAACACGAGCATCCTCACCTTGCATGATTTTGTATATTTCAGGATACTTTTGTGCTAGTAGTGTTTTACCTAAATTTTTCTTTAAGTAAGTTTCATCTAAATACAACCCTGTCGAAAACAAAGTTATGCCTTTTCTCTCAAGATTATCTGATAGACTCGTCTGATAAACGAAATTATTATTGTCTGTCATCTTTTGAATATGAACTTCATCAGCATTGACAACTTTATCTTCTTCCAAATCAATATAATAAACCCGATTAGTTTTTTCTATACGATGATGGAGGAGAATCGGAATGTATTTTTTCTGAGTTGAATAGTCTAGTAAAACCCCAATCGAATCCAGCTCGGAGGGAATTAAGTCTTTATTATAGGAACGAACCAATTTAAAGATATCTAGCTCTTTTTTATCTAATTTCTGGCCATTAAGCTTATAAATGGCTAATCTCCAATATTCCCCTTTCTCTGGTATGTTACGATTAAATTTTTCGACATTTTCTCGGGATGGATTATCCTTAAGTTTCATAAAACTATTTGCAAAATATCCGTGCCCAAAATCCCTTATCACATCAAATTTCACAGAAGCATAGGACTTTACTTTTGACATTTGCTCCTGTTCTTCAAAATGAATTACTGACCAATGATAAGCAAGTGCATTGCCATTTTCAAAAATTTTAAACCTCGGTTCATACTCTGGAACATAATATGTAAACTGCCCGTATTTTTCTTGGAACTTCTTTGCCTCTTCCTTGCTCCAAATAAAATACGATACAGCCCCTAGAAGCAAGACTAGGGCGACCACAATACTCTTCCATTTAGTTATTTTTTACTTTTCATACTTATTTATCCTTCTCCACTATAAAACAACATCAGTCCTCTTCTTCATCTTGCTCTTTCTTCTTGAAAGTAAAACGTCCTGTGCTTTCAACTTGAAATCCTGACTCACAGCAGCTCTGGATACTGGCATTAAGCACTGCGCCAACAATCAAAATTTTAGCAATCAAGATAAACCAAAACATCATCACAACCATAATGATGGAGCTGAAAAAACGAACATCAACCAAGTGATTTAAATAATTATCCATGTAGACAGAAAAGATATTCAGCAAGGCCAGAATAGTCAGGAGCACAAAGGCGCTTCCCGGAAGAACATAGCGTTTTTTCTTGATTTTCACATTGGGCAAGAAATAATAAAACATGACCAAAACCGCAAAGAGTATGGCGTAAATCAAGGGCTCCGTAAAATTCTGCAAGTGCTGATAAAGCTGACTATCTAGTTTCCAGTAAGTACGGAGAAAATCCAGCGACATATGGCCAAACATGGTCAGAAAGAGGGCCAAGGCAAAGAGAATCTGCAGACCTAAACTCACAAAGAGACTCATGACGCGATGAGAAATCAGACCCCGACTCTTAGCCACCCCATAGGCTTTGTTGAAGGCAATCTGTAGGAAATTCATGGACTTGGAAAAAGTCCAAAGAGCTGACAAGACTGAGAAGCTCAACAGGCCAGTCGAAGGCTGGGTCAGCACTTCACGCATGACTTTTGCTACAACATCATATAAAGTCTCTGGCAGCATGTCCTTGATAGCTGTCAGAAAATCCGCAATTGGAATATGGAAATAAGGCAGAATATTGACGACAATCAAGAGCAAAGGAAAAACGGAAATCAGCCAATAATAAGCAACTGCAACGCTGCTCAGCTCACTATCTGCCTCTTTATAAAAATGGAAAAATGCTCTTAAAAACTGATTTTTCCGAACCTTACTAAATAATTTCTTCACTCTCTTCTCCTTCAAAAAAGCTGAGACAACTGCCCAGCCTTTGATTTCTAATAAGTCCCTTCTTCTCCCTGGCTGGTCAGAATCACAGGACCGTCTTTGGTAATGACAAACTGATGTTCATACTGACAAGACAGGCCACCATCCAGCGTTTTATGTGCCCAGCCGGTCTCAAAGTCCGTATCAATTTCCCAGGTACCTGTATTGATCATGGGCTCGATAGTCAGAACCATTCCCTCGCGCAAGCGCAAGCCGCGTCCTGCACGACCATAATGCGGCACCATGGGCTCCTCATGCATGGTAGGGCCAACACCGTGACCAACCAAATCCTGCACGACACCATAACCATGGCTTTCAGCAAGCTCCTGAATAGCTGCACCAATGTCACCAATGCGGTTGCCAACCTTGGCAGCGGCAATTCCCCGATAAAGACATTCCTTAGTCACATCCATGAGCTGCTGAGCCTCTGGACTAATCTTTCCTACCGCATAAGTCCAGCAAGAGTCTGCCACACCGCCCCGGAAACTCTCTGTGTGCTGCTTCATCTGTGCTACATTGTCAAAATCTAGCTTGGACACATCCAGCTCTGCCTTATCGACCAAGCCAACTACCATATCAACACTAATGACATCACCTTCTACCAGCTTCCGATGACGAGGAAAGGCATGGGCCACTTCGTCATTGAGAGAGCAGCAAGTTGCATAAGGATAGTCCATGACAGAGCCTTCCACACCAATCTGCAGAGGCAGGGCATTGTCTTCTTTACAGCGCTTGCGGACATACTCCTCGATGTCCCACATGTCAATGCCTGGCTTAATCAAATCTCTCAAACCAATGTGGACCGAAGCCAGAAAATCTCCACTCTTGTCCATCAAGTCAATTTCACGCTGTGATTTTAAAGTAATCATTCTTTCTCTAAATTCCTCTTCTTAATTAATTTTCACTGTAATCGTCGCTTTGGCAACCAGCATCGCTTCCAGATACATCTCAAAGTCAATAATAGCTGTCCGCCTAGTCTGACGGATAATGCGCGGCTGGATATGCAGCAGGTCATCAATCTGGACCGCCTGAAAGAAATAGATCATCAGCTGGTCGATAATCAAGCTGCGGCCGCTGTTGACCATGAGCTGCTGGGTAATCCGAGTCAAAATTTCTGTCAGCACACCGTTAGCCAGCACACCATTTTGCTCCAACATAAAAGGCTCAACGGTAAAGGAGAACAAATCATCCTGACGGCTAATCTTCTGTCCCACCTGCTCACTGAAAGTCGGCAGGCTGGAAATCTGAGAACGACTCATTTTTTCCATAATGTCCCGCCGCGTAATCACACCCAGCAAGGTCTGATTGCTGCGCACTACTGGTATCATTTCAAAATCTTCTGCAATCATGCGCTGACTGATATTAGCAATATTGGCAGATAAGCCTGTCATAAAGACGTTTTTCGTCATGACCTTGTCCAAGGTTGTCAGAGGAGACTTATCCCCCGCGTCTCTCATGGTTACTACTCCCACCAGCATCTGCTGTTGGTTGATAACCGGAAACCGGCTGGCACGATTGCGACGAACCAAGTCCAGATAGTCACGAACAGTATCAGTATCATGCAAGAAGCCGTACTCGTGGCTAGAGCGATAGACCTGCTCCACTGTTAAAATATCGGTCTTGATCTGCATATTAGACAGGGCCCGATTAATCATGGTTGCAACAGTGTAGGTATCGTGCTTGGTCCTGAGAACCGGTATATTAAGCAAATTAGCCATCTTCAGAACTTCCGAGCTGACTTCAAAGCCTCCAGTTACCAGCACCGCATTCTCATTTTCCAGAGCCAAGAGCTGAATTTTCGTCCGGTCTCCGACAATCAGGAGACCGCCCTCTGTCAGATAGCGCAGGATATTCTGCTCCGTCATGGCTCCGATGGAAAATTTATTGAATTCTTTTTCTAGACCATCTTCTCCGGCCAATACTTCTGAGCCAGTAATATCAACGATTTCCTTGTAGGTCAGATGCTCCAAGACAACTTTCTTGGACTTAACCCGAACCGTACCACTCCGAGGCCTAGTCTCAACAATACCGCGGTTCTCCGCTTCCTTGATAGCTCGATAGGCCGTCCCATCGCTGACTCCCAGATAGTTTGAAATACTGCGGACACTGACCCTCTTGCCGATTGGAAGATTTTCAAGATAGGTTAAAATTTCCTGATGCTTACTCATTAAAATCTCCTCTCTCATAACGGTACTCCAGATAATCTCTCATCTTCCTCGTGTACCGATCACTCCCTTTAAACTGCCGGTAGAGGCTGAAGCCAGTTTTTTGAGCCACCTTTTGACTAGCTAGGTTCTCTGCATGAGTGATAATGCTAATACGTTTGAAGTCAAAGCGGGTAAATGACAAAAAAACAATCTCTCGGACAACTTCTGTCATCAGCCCTTGTCCCCAGTAGTCTTGCCGCAGAAAATAGCCTAACTCAGCTTCTTTCTTGATCTCATCCATCTTTTCAAACTTGACAGAGCCAATCATTTCCTGCGTGTCCTTGTGACAAATGGCCCAAATCCCCAGAGGATTTTTCATAAAGAAATTGGCAATGACGTATTCACTTTCCTCTAGGCTTGCTTCTGTCGGAAAGATGAACTGAGTATTTTCCGGATTGGACGCAATCTTATATAGGGCACCTGCATCTTCAAAGACAATGGGCCGCAAAAAAACATGCTCTGTCTCGATAAATGAACAGGCTGCTAAATGTGTCCATAAATTCATCTGCTACCTCTACAAAAAATAAGCGAAAAACGCTTATTCTTCTATCAACTGGATATCTGCACCCAGACTTGTTAATTTTTCAATAATATTAGAATAGCCACGCAGGATAAACTCGATATTAGTAATTTCTGTCTTTCCTTGAGCCATCAAACCTGCAATAACCAAGGCAGCTCCTGCTCGTAAATCGGTCGCCTTGACCTGAGCTCCCTGCAATTGATTTGGTCCCTCATAGACAATCTGATCGCTACTAGTCGAAATCTTACCCGCCATCTTAGCCAGCTCCGCCACATGGTTAACCCGCTTCTCATAGATGGTGTCCGTGATTTTACCGTGGCCAGTAGCCGTCAGCAAGAGCGGAGTGATGGGCTGTTGTAGGTCAGTTGCAAAGCCTGGATAAGGGGAAGTCTTAATGTTTATAGCTCTCAGAGTTTGCTGCTCTTCGACAAAAATGCTGTCTTCAGAAACCGTCATCCGAACACCCATTTCCTCAAGCTTGGCAATAAAACTCTCTAAATGCTCATAAAGGACATTATTAATCTGAATTCCCTGTCCAATAGCCGCAGCAAGGGCGATATAAGTTCCTGCCTCAATACGGTCAGGAATTACTTGATGGCGAGTTCCATGAAGGTGTGAAACCCCCTCGATCGTGATAATATCAGTTCCTGCTCCACGGATGTGCGCCCCCATATTGTTCAAGAGAGTTGCCACATCGATGATTTCAGGCTCACGCGCTGCATTTTCAATAATAGTCCGACCTTTGGCCTTGACAGCAGCTAACATAGTATTGATGGTAGCACCTACGCTGACCGTATCCATATAAATGCTAGCGCCTTTCAGCTGCTGACCTCCTGTGGATAGGTTCATATAGTTGCCGTCCATGGTCATCTTAGCCCCCATGGCTTCAAAAGCCTTGAGATGCAAGTCAATGGGACGCGGCCCCAAGTCACAGCCACCAGGCAGACCTACCGTTGCTTCACCATAGCGACCAAGCAAGCTGCCATAGAAATAATAGGAAGCCCTTAGACTGTTGATCTTTCCATAAGGCATAGGGACGTTTTGGATACCACGCGGATCAATCGTCAGACTGTCCTCAGAGCGAGTAACACTAGCCCCCATGGCAACCATAATATCAATCAGACTATCCACATCCGAAATATCCGGAACACCATCTAACGTTACAATATCATCCGCCAGAATCACAGCTGGAATCAAGGCAACGACACTGTTTTTAGCACCATTAATAGTCACCTCTCCTTTTAAGGGGCGACCACCATGTATTACAATTTTTTTCATGTTTAAAATAAAGCTCTTTCAAGGTATTGCCATTTATTATACCACAGATTCGGGAAATTTCCTATACTTTTAGATAAATAAGACAATCGAAATTAAAATGAAACAGGGAAAATGGCTTTTTCAATAATTTTTCAAAAAAAATAGTATTGAAAAAAATGAAAGAAGCGCAAGGTTAGACTGCTTGCCTTTTAAAAGTTGCCTGTATAGAAATGACTTTTTCTTTAAAAAATAGAAAAGTTCCCAATCATTACGATTGAGAACTGTCTTCTTACTGCACTGCTGCTTTCAAAGCCTCTACCTTATCCAACTTTTCCCAAGGCAGGTCAATGTCTGTCCTACCCATGTGGCCATAAGCTGCTGTCTGACGATAGATTGGGCGTTTCAGATCCAGCATTTGAATGATACCGGCCGGACGCAAATCAAAAATCTGACGAACTGCTTCTTGCAATTTGCTTTCTGCAACTGCTCCAGTACCAAAAGTATCGATGCGTACAGAAACCGGCTGAGCCACACCAATGGCATAGGCTAGCTGCACTTCTGCTTTCTTAGCCAACCCAGCAGCCACGATGTTTTTAGCGATGTAGCGAGCTGCGTATGAAGCTGAGCGGTCGACCTTGGTTGCATCCTTACCAGAGAAGGCACCGCCACCATGACGAGCATAACCACCGTAAGTATCCACAATAATCTTGCGTCCTGTCAAGCCAGAGTCCCCTTGCGGACCCCCAATTACAAAGCGGCCGGTTGGATTGATGAAGAATTTTGTCTTCTCATCCAAATATTGGGCTGGAATAACTGCTTTAATTACCTTTTCAATCACATCACGATGAATCTCTTCATTGGTCACTTCTGGGTCATGCTGGGTCGAAATAACCACTGTATCCACGCGCACAGGCTGGTCATTTTCATCATACTCAACGGTCACCTGTGACTTCGCATCAGGGCGAAGATAGCTGATTTCACCAGACTTGCGAAGCTCTGCCAAACGACGAACCAGCTTGTGGCTGAGTGAGATAGGAAGAGGCATGAGTTCTGGCGTTTCATCCACAGCAAAGCCAAACATAAGCCCCTGGTCTCCAGCGCCAATCAAGTCCAATGGATCCTGATCCGTATCCCCGCGAACCTCCAAAGCTTCATTGACACCCTGAGCAATATCTGGTGATTGCTCCACCAAAGACGGATGCACACCGACCGTCTCTGCTGAAAATCCATATTCTGTATTGGTGTAGCCAATCTCTGCAATGGTATCACGAACCACACGGTTAATATCTACATAAGCTGTAGTCGAAATCTCACCAAAAACATGAACAGAGCCTGTATAAACAGCTGTTTCAGCAGCCACATGGGCATCTGGATCCTGACTCAAGACAGCATCCAAAATAGCATCGGAAATTTGGTCTGCAATCTTATCAGGATGCCCCTCCGATACAGACTCAGACGTGAAAAGTTTACGTTCTGACATAGAAATGTCCCCCCTTAAATAAATTGTTATAGAGTTACAAAGTACTGATAGAAATAACTACCACCTTATCGGGACTATATAACTTCTTCATTATACCACTTTTCGCTAAAAAATTCAGAAGTTTTTAAATAGAAAAAGTTATAGCCAGAAACTATAGCTTTATTGCAATGATAAACTAAAGGCAGCTTGCTAACAACTCTTCAACTTCCGCCTTACCGATAGCATCACCAGCTTGGTCAAAAAGTCTGATAGCAGCCGCAAAGTTGGTTCTTGCTTCTTTGAGATTTCCCAAAGCTTGAGCAATTTCACCCAATCCTCGGCAAATACATGCATGGTTTACCACATCATCTGACTCCTTAGCATAGATATGCGCCTTTCGCATAAACTCCTGAGCTTGAGTCAATCGGCCTAATTTAAGATTTAGGTAGCCTAGCTCATAGAGATTAACTGATTGACGATAATGGTCATCTGGGAAATACTTCGCTAGGAAAGCAGCTTCTTTTTCAATCCACTCTAAAGCTTGACAAAAATCTCCCGCAGATCTAGCAACATAACCTAGCTGATGATAAGCGATATGCTCATTTTCTCTATCACTTCCTTTCTGAGCCTGAATCAGATAAGCCTCTAAATTTGCAAAAGCGTTCTGATAATCCTGCCTTTCTACAGCTAGATAGGCCCGTAAATTCCAGCGGCTAAAGGAATCTTTTTCCAGCTGCTGCTCTAGTTCTTCGGCCTTATTTAACTGTCCTTCAAAGAAATACTGCCAAGCGGTCGCCAATTTATCATTCATCTGCCTTCTCCTTTTACCTCCAGAACTTCTCGTCTAAACCAAATCCGTCTGAGCGATGGCCTTCTTGACATCATCCAGCGGCAAATGAACCAATTCCACCTCTTTCTCCTTGTAGAGATACTGAGCATAGTCATCTATGCGATATTGGTTGATATAGACCACCCGTTTGCAGCCGACCTGAAGCAGTTGCTTGGTACAGTTGAGACAGGGAAAATGGGTCACATAAGCCGTAAATCCCTTGGGAACTCCCCGCTCTGCTCCTTGCAAAATGGCATTGACCTCAGCATGCAAGGTCCGCACGCAGTGACCGTCAATAACCAGACACTCGTGGTCAATACAGTGCTCAGTCCCTGAAACCGAGCCATTGTAACCAGTTGAAATAACCTTATTGTCCTTGACCAATACAGCGCCAACCTTGGCCCGCTTGCAGGTTGAGCGATTAGCGATTAAGAGAGCCTGAGCCGCAAAATACTGATCCCAAGCTAAACGATTCTCTGACATAATTTCTCCATTCTACTGATTTTTTATTTACATAAATGTTTGTTTTTTCTATTATATCGCAAATCCCTATTTTTAACTAGCTTTATCATGAAAGCTATCTTATCAGCAACATGCCTTTATCTATACTATAAGTGGCATGGCAGGCTATTTCTCTCTTCATACTTTTCATTAAGAGTTATCGAAAAAGAACCAAGGAAATCCTCAGCTCTTATTTTAATTATTTACCAAGCTTAGCTTTAGCTGCGTCTGCAAGAGCTGTGAAAGCTGCTGCATCGTTAACAGCCAAGTCAGCCAACATTTTACGGTTAACTTCAATCTCAGCCAATTTCAAACCATGCATCAATTGTGAG
>ERZ773006.87-NODE-87-length-54568-cov-66.4237_pt1 | contig 54568 bp, 56 predicted proteins | sample MGYA00580843_ERZ773006 | MGnify/ENA primary metagenome ERZ773006 (study PRJEB29015, sample SAMEA2738011) | human oral metagenome | biome: human oral; feature: human-associated habitat; material: dental | place: China | collected 2052 ...
TGCATCCCAGTGCAGGGCATACGAGCGGAACGCTGGTCAATGCGCTGATGTACCACATCAAGGATTTGTCCGGTATCAATGGTGTTTTGCGCCCTGGAATTGTTCATCGGATTGATAAGGATACATCCGGATTGTTGATGATTGCCAAGAACGATGATGCGCATATCAAGCTGGCTGATGAATTAAAAGCTAAAAAATCTCTACGGAAGTATTGGGCTATTGTGCATGGCAATTTGCCAAATGATAGAGGTGTTATTGAAGCACCAATTGGGCGAAGTGAAAAAGATCGCAAGAAGCAAGCTGTTACAGCTAAAGGTAAACCAGCAATCACTCGTTTTCACGTTTTAGAGCGCTTTGGGAATTATACTTTAGTAGAATTGCAATTAGAAACAGGTCGTACCCACCAAATCCGTGTGCACATGGCTTATATTGGTCATCCGGTAGCAGGGGATGGCGTGTATGGACCACGAAAAACCTTGAAGGGGAATGGGCAATTTTTGCATGCCAGAACGCTTGGATTTACTCATCCTAAGACAGGAAAAATCATGGAATTTACAGCAGAAGTGCCAATCGTTTTCCAAGAAACGCTAGAACAATTGCGAAAAGGAAAGAAGTGAAACATAAAGGAATCGTATTTCATTTCTTTTTATTTTGCTTAAAATTTTGGTGTAATAACGCAGTATATCAGGCTTGGTAGAGAATAAAAATGATTTTATGGGTAAGTGACGCTATAAAAATGCATACCCAAGTAATTAATCTTTATCTTGTTTAATCGGAGAGATGTTCCCCTCATCAATAAAAATGATATGGTTTTTGTTGTTGAGTTAAAAGTTAGTAATAATGATGATACATTGAGCACACAGATTGCATTCATGGTGCAGGTAGAGTTGTTGGTTCTATTGATTGATGTTGATAGTTTTATACGGCAAATCCTATTCATTATCCAGATGCAAAGGGCATGAATTTAATAGAAAAGGTTATATCAGATTCGCTTGAGATGGTAGAGGCGGCTAGCCTTGAAGCAGATGTTTTCAGAGGAAAAATTATCAAAGCCGTTGCTGTGTTTTATAAGCGTACTCAGGAACTCGAGGAAACTGAACCATAGAACTTTGTGGTATACTTTAGTGTGAAAGTTTGGAGGAGTGGGAAATGTTTTTTCAACCATTTCAAAATGAAATATTAATCAAAAACTTACTTCGAGAGTTATATGGTGAAGATATATCATTGCGTCCATTATCAGGCGGGACTGAAAATTTAAATTATGTAATGAATGAACGAGTTGTCGTGCGTATTCTTTATCTTCCCCAGACTTCCCCACTTTTTTATGAGGCAAAATCTTATTTGAAAAGAGAAATTCAATTTGTAAATGCGTTGTATGAGGAAGAACTAAATGATTTTGCTTACCTTCCTTTTCAGGACGGAGAGTGGATCTTCTCATTAAATGTTAATAAAGGTATTCTATATGTGATGCAATCTGTCTATTTAAAAGGAAAAACCATTTCCTTTGAGAAGAATATAATTCCTCAGATAGCCCAAAAGATCGTCCATTTTCATGATTTCTCAAAGGAAAGTTGTATAGAATATCAGAGAATTCCAGTCTATGATGATTTGGTTTCTAGTTTGCATATCAGGTTATTCTCTTACGAAAAGGAATTAGAAAAGGATATTTCAAATTATAAAAATTATTGGGAATTGTTTCAAATAAACACAAGTATTTTGGAGAAAGCGAAACAAGCACAGCCTGCCCTTTTTATTCATAACGATTTGCACGCTGACAATATTCTTTTTCACAAGGGTAAATTAACTATTCTAGACTTTGGTGATGCACGTTATTCCCTTCCAGAGGAAGATATTGGAACATTTTTATGGGGATTATCTTTGAAAACTGATGTTTCGTCATTTCCTGAATTGGCTAACTTATTTTTTTCAAATTATACTAGGGATATTAATCCAGAGCTTTGTTATCGTTTTGCTTTGCAACGTTTTTTAGAGATTCATTTATTTTACTTGGTAGAAAATCAAAAGAATAGTGCCTTAATGAAGTATCAAAAGGTAAAATTTACAAAAGAAAAAGTAATGATAGATTATTTAAACCATCACATTTCTTTTAAAAATTAGTCAATTTCTCTCATTTGTCAAATTTTTTATTTTATAGTAAAATGGGAAGGCATCATAAATTCTAAGTATTAGCAAGGAGAGAAGATGAATCAATTACCAAATTGTCCAAAATGCCAGTCAGAATATGTTTACGAAGATGGGTTACTATTCGTTTGCCCTGAGTGTGCTTATGAGTGGAATCCGGCTGAAGTCAATGAAGAAGATGATGATGGTATCAAAGCGATTGATGCAAATGGCAATCAACTTGTGGATGGCGATACTGTTACTCTAATTAAGGATTTAAAAGTAAAGGGTGCTCCAAAAGATTTAAAACAAGGGACGCGTGTTAAAAATATTCGGATTGTAGAAGGTGACCATAATATTGATTGCAAGATTGATGGTTTTGGTGCGATGAAACTTAAGTCAGAATTTGTTAAGAAAATCTGAGGTCAAAATGAAGCGAAATGTAATTTTTTATAGCCGTATGGTGCTCTTTCTCTTAGGGTTTGTGGGAGTTTATCTTGAAATTACAAAGCATGGTGGTTTTGGCATGCTCATGTATTATACTGTTTTGTCTAACATTATCGTAACAGCTTTCACAGCATATTTATTATACTTAATGGCGTGTTCTGAAAATCATTGGCAAACGAAATCACTCTTTCGGATAAAGGGTGGTGTGACCATGTGTATCATGATTACTTGTGTTATTTATCATTTTATGCTTGCTCCTTTAGCAACTGATTTTTATCGCTTGGAAAATTTTCTATGCCATTACATTGTCCCATTGTGGTTTTTAGCAGATACCTTGCTTTTTGATAAACGTTTACAATATCGATGGTATGACCCTGTTGCTTGGACGAGTGTTCCCTTGCTTTACATGGTTTTTGCTCTGTTTAATGGCTTGGTTATCAAGTGGCCTATTCCAGGTGCTAAGGACAGTCCTTTTGCTTACTTTTTTTTAAATATCCCAAAATATGGCTGGCCTTATGTTTTACAGTGGTCACTTAAAATCTTTATCGGCTATCTATTGGCGAGCTTTTTGCTTTTTGGATTCATGTCTGTTTTCTCACGTAGAAAATCATTATCCTAATACACAAAAAGCAGATTGTGTCTGAAGAAACACTTTTTAGTTATTTTCTTCAGGCTTTTTTGTTGAAAAATAAAATTGTTTGAAGCTAGTCAAAACTTCTATCATTATCTATAATTATAGAACCATTTATGACTGATAGGTGTATAATTAATAGAATAAGCATAAATGTGAAAAATGATGAAAAAGGTATTATATGTATGAAAGTAAAAATTTGTAAAAATGATTTTAGCCTTCAATGGCAGGGGATTTACCATTTAGCCTTAGTAGATTATCCTGAAATTAACAAATGGGAATTGGAAAAAATTGCCAAGTTCGTGGCATATGAAAAAATGTATGGTAGAACGACCAAAATCGAGTGTGAAAATATTGCTTTGCAACACCAAGTGTACTCTTATATAGCGAATAGCAAGGAAAAGTTTCCATTTATTCCGAAGGATAAACGAGAAGCAGGCACTTTTAATGTAGACGGTAAATGTGTAACTTCCAACCATCTCAGCCATACTTGTACTGTAGAAACTGCTAAAAAGATATTAAAAACTGGGAAATTACTGTCTGCTACAAAAGTTTTTGGATTGACTGGTGAGCAATTAGTACAAGATAAACGAAATGCAGCAGGTGATCCAGCGGATTATTTTGACTATGTCATGTTTGGGTGGTCTAATACGACATCTGGTTATAGGTTAGCAATGGAACGATTGCTAGAAAGAAATCCCACGGAAGTCGATCTGGAAGAAGCTTTCATACCTGGTGTTAGTTTTCATTTCTGGTATGAAACTATTGTGAATCAAAAGGGCTATGTATTTGATGGTTATCATGCAGCAAAAGTGAAAGATGAGGTATTGTTAGATCTCAGTCTTTGTGTCTGCATTATTGCAAGTCAAAATAAAAAGGAATTTGAAGGTATTATTCCAAATTATTTAAAAAACAGGATTCATTATTTAGATTATCAAAACGATGGACTGGTAAAATGGAATGATAAGGTATATGAAAAAGTGCTTGAGCTAGATGGTAGAGATAGGACGACCACTAGCATATTGTAAAAGATTTTGATAAGATAGAAAGTAATTAGGAGGCAGCTATGGATTTAGCAGAAATTAGAAAAGAAATTGATCAAATAGATGTAGACTTGATTACCTTGTTAGAGAAAAGAATGGCGTTAGTGAGCCAAGTAGCTCTTTACAAGCGTCAGACCGGGAAAGCAGTATTGGATACTCAGCGTGAGCAAATTATTTTAGAGAAAGTTGCAAATAGTGTGCAGGAAAAACAGTATGAAGACACCCTTGTGCAGACTTTTTCAGATCTTTTAAAACATTCACGTGCTTATCAAGAGCGGCATATCTAATATAGGAATGATAAAATGAAAAAAATTCATAGGTTAAAGTGGGTCAATATCGGAAATCAAGTGATAGCTATTACGGTATTGTCCATTCTTATGGGGCTAGTAATTGGAACTATTGATACGATATTTGGGCGAACGCTTATATTTTTAAGTGAAGTCCGCACTTTGCATTCCCTTTATTTGATTCCTTTTTTAGCTTTTGCAGGATTAGTGATTGTATTTCTCTATCAGAAATATGGTGGGAAAAGTAGCAAAGGAATGACCTTGATTTTTGAAGTTGGGCATGGTGTAGAAAATCACATTCCCAAGCGCTTAATCCCTCTTGTTATAGTGACGACTTGGTTGACGCATCTTTTTGGTGGATCGGCCGGTCGAGAAGGAGTAGCAGTACAATTAGGTGCCACAGTCTCTCACTGGTTTTGCAAGAAGTTTTCTATTCCTAATACTTCAAAAGTATTTTTAGTTACAGGAATGGCTGCTGGTTTTGCTGGACTATTTCAAACGCCACTGGCTGCAGTTTTGTTTGCGATGGAAGTCTTGGTTGTAGGAAACTTGCAGCTGACTGCTTTGTATCCTGCCATGATAGCCTCTCTCGTTGCTGCTTGGACATCACATGCGTTAGGTCTTGAAAAATTTATGCAACCAATTTCTGCTCATTTGGGATTATCTCCAATACTTGTTATTAAATTAGTGCTCCTTGGAGTTTTATTTGGACTTTGCGGCAATTTATTTGCTTATGCTCTCTCATGGAGCAAAAAGAAAGCAGCAATTATTTTTCCAAATCCCTACAAACGGATTGTCGTTATGGGAATATTTTTAAGTATCGTCTTTCTGCTGTTAGATAAAGGTCGCTACTCAGGGCTTGGAACAAATTTGATTGCAGCTAGTTTTGCTGGTCAGCCCGTCTATGTATATGATTGGCTCTTCAAGTTACTTCTAACAGTTTTGACTTTATCAGCAGGTTTTCAAGGTGGAGAAGTGACACCGCTTTTTGCAATTGGTACAAGCTTAGGTGTGTTGCTAGCAAGTTTATTTGGACTTCCAGTTGGTTTGGTTGCTGCACTAGGTTATGCTGCTGTTTTTGGAAGTGCGACCTCTACTTTCTTAGGTCCGATTTTAATTGGCTGTGAAGTATTTGGCTTTACTAATTTCCCCTATTTTTTCATAGTGTGTGCGGTGGCGTTTTCTCTACATCGTCAGCATTCGATTTATGGAGCTCAAAAAATTCGATATTAAAGCATGTTCTCCTGCGAGGTTTTGACTTGTAGGAGATTTTTATTTTGTGTTATACTAGAAAAAGCAATATTAGAAAAGGGAAATCATGACAAAAGCAGATACTATTTTTAAAGAAAATATTCGAAAAATTTTACATGAAGGTGTTTTTTCTGAAAATGCACGCCCTCGTTATAAAAACGGGAAAGTGGCTAACTCTAAGTATATTACAGGTTCTTTTGCTGAATACGACTTGAGCAAGGGAGAATTTCCTATTACAACGCTTCGGCCGATTGCTATCAAGTCAGCTATCAAAGAGGTGCTCTGGATTTACCAAGACCAATCCAATAGCTTAGATATTTTAGAAGAAAAGTACAATGTTCATTATTGGAATGATTGGGAAGTAGGAGATACTCGCACGATTGGCTTGCGCTATGGCGCTGTTGTTAAGAAACATGATATTATCAATAAAATCTTGAAACAGCTAGAAATCAATCCTTGGAATCGACGAAATATTATCTCACTTTGGGATTATGAAGCATTTGAAGAAACAGAAGGTCTACTACCGTGTGCTTTTCAGACCATGTTTGATGTACGCCGTGTAGACGGTGACATTTATCTGGATGCAACTCTGACACAACGCTCAAATGATATGTTGGTAGCTCATCACATCAATGCCATGCAGTATGTAGCATTGCAAATGATGATTGCCAAGCATTTTGGCTGGAAAGTTGGTAAATTCTTTTATTTTGTCAACAACTTGCATATTTATGATAATCAATTTGAACAAGCTGAAGAATTACTTCGACGTGAACCGACGGATTGCCTGCCACGATTAGTATTGAATGTCCCAGACGGAACCAACTTTTTTGACATTAAAGCAGAAGATTTTGAATTAGTTGATTATATCCCTGTTAAGCCACAGTTGAAATTTGATTTAGCCATTTGAGAATGAAGTGATTTTCAGATTTTCAAAATCTAAAAAATAAAGGGCTGTATCTAACTATTTTCACAAGACATCATAAAAGAACGGATTTCTTGTGCAATATAAATTAGTGCTGATTTGATAGTTAAAATCAGCCTTTTTTTGTGAAATTTGATAAAATAGAAATATCAATTCAAAGGATGAGGAAATGACAAAGAAAATTGTAGCTATTTGGGCGCAAGATGAGAATGGCTTGATTGGGCGAGACAACACATTGCCTTGGCATTTACCAGCTGACCTCAAGCATTTTAAAGAAATGACAACTGGGCAGGCTATTTTAATGGGGCGAGTGACATTTGATGGGATGAACCGCAGAGTATTGCCCAATCGCACGACAATTATTTTGACGAGAGACAAATCATATCAAGCAGAGAATGAGCGAGTTCTGGTGTTTCATGATGTTGATTCTGTTATGAAATGGTATAAGAATCAAGAAAGAACTCTTTATATTATCGGTGGCGGTCAGATCTTTTCTGCATTCGAACCCTTAATAGATGAATTAGTTATTACCCGTATTCATGCTCGTTTACAAGGAGATACCTATTTCCCGAAAGATTTTAATATGACGAAATTTCAGGAGCTGTCTCATCAGTTTCATGCCAAAGATGAAAAGAATGAGTATGACTTTACTGTCACAACCTTTCAGAGAAAGGAGTCGTAATGGAACGTAGTATTTTCGGATTTTTTACGGCTCTTTTATGTGTCGTTTGTGTTATGGCGGCAACGCAAGCTTTTCGTAAAAAACGGTATGGATTGTCAGTGCTCTTTTGGCTGAATGCTTTTACAAATTTAGTGAATAGTATTCATGCTTTTTATATGACCTTATTTAAATGAGAAAATAGAATAAACAACGAATAGAATTGGAGTGAAAAATGCCTACAAATCGTACGAATGAAATGATGGTTTATTGCTCTTTTTGTGGTAAAAGCCAAGAAGAAGTCCAAAAAATTATCGCAGGAAATAATGCCTTTATTTGTAATGAATGCGTGGAATTAGCGCAAGAAATCATCAGAGAGGAACTAGCAGAAGAAGTACTAGCGGACTTGTCAGAAGTTCCAAAACCACAAGAACTACTCAATATTTTGAATCATTATGTGATTGGGCAAGACCGTGCTAAGCGTGCTTTGGCTGTGGCTGTTTACAATCACTATAAACGCATCAATTTTCATGATAATCATGAAGATGAGGAAGATGTCGAATTGCAGAAATCCAATATTCTCATGATTGGGCCAACTGGTTCTGGCAAGACCTTTCTCGCTCAAACCTTGGCGAAAAGTCTGAATGTTCCTTTTGCAATTGCAGACGCGACAGCTTTGACAGAAGCTGGGTATGTCGGAGAAGATGTTGAAAATATTCTCTTGAAACTCTTGCAAGCAGCAGATTTCAATATTGAGCGTGCTGAACGTGGTATCATCTATGTAGATGAGATTGACAAAATTGCGAAGAAAAGCGAAAATGTCTCTATTACTCGCGATGTGTCTGGTGAAGGCGTTCAGCAAGCGCTTCTAAAAATCATTGAAGGAACTGTTGCCAGCGTACCTCCGCAAGGCGGCCGCAAGCACCCTCAACAAGAAATGATTCAAGTAGATACGAAAAATATCCTCTTTATCGTTGGAGGAGCTTTCGACGGTATCGAAGAAATTGTTAAACAACGTCTAGGCGAAAAAATTATCGGTTTTGGTCAAAATAATAAAGCCATTGATGAAACTGGTTCTTATATGCAAGAAATCATCTCTGAAGATATTCAAAAATTTGGCTTGATTCCGGAATTGATTGGTCGTTTGCCTGTGTTTGCAGCGCTTGAGCCTTTGACAGTTGATGATTTGGTGCGAATCCTGCGCGAACCAAAGAATGCTTTAGTGAAGCAATATCAGACTCTCCTTTCTTATGACGATGTTAAACTAGAGTTTGATGATGATGCTCTTCAGGAAATTGCTAACAAGGCCATTGAACGCAAGACAGGTGCGCGTGGATTACGTTCAATCATCGAGGAAACTATGATGGATGTCATGTTTGAAGTTCCAAGTCAAGAAAATGTGAAGTTAGTGCGGATTACCAAGGAAGCAGTTGACGGAACGGATAAGCCGATTTTAGAAACAGCATAAAGAGGTGTGCAATGGAAATTAACACACACAATGCAGAAATTTTGCTAAGTGCAGCAAATAAATCCCATTATCCGCAAGATGAGATTCCTGAAATTGCCCTTGCTGGACGATCAAATGTTGGTAAATCTTCCTTTATCAATACATTGTTAAATCGAAAAAATCTAGCTCGAACTTCTGGCAAGCCAGGAAAAACGCAATTGCTGAATTTCTTCAATATTGATGACAAACTTCGTTTTGTGGATGTCCCAGGATATGGCTATGCTAAAGTTTCTAAGACAGAACGAGCGAAGTGGGGCAAGATGATCGAGGAATATCTTACGAGCAGGGAAAATCTCAGAGCAGTTGTCAGTCTAGTGGATTTTCGGCATGAGCCAAGTGCAGACGATGTACAAATGTACGAATTTCTCAAATATTATGAAATACCAGTCATTGTCGTAGCCACGAAAGCTGATAAAATTCCACGCGGCAAATGGAACAAGAACGAATCAGTCATTAAGAAAAAGTTGGATTTTGATAAAAATGATGATTTTATTGTTTTTTCATCTGTCAATAAAGATGGTTTAGATGCAGCTTGGGATGCGATTTTGGAAAAAATTTAGAGTTGAAGAAAAACTGAGAATCATTTTCTCGGTTTTTTATAATGAATCTGTCACCAAATTGTAACTAAGGGCTGGGAATTTTATGTTATAATCAAAATATATTATACTGGAGAATAAGCTATGAGAAAGAAAAAATTGAAAAAAAGAATTTTAACAGTTCTAGCTTTGGCAGTCGCCGCTTTATTGGTTAGTGCAGTTTTGTCCAAGCAAGTTCACCCAGCTAGTGCCAATGATGAGGCTTATCAACGTCCGTTAACTCAAACAGAGGTGTTCATTTCACAAATTGGTGAAACGGCTCGTCAATTAGGACAAGAGAATGATTTGTATGCTTCGGTTATGATTGCACAAGCCATTCTGGAAAGCAATTCTGGACGTTCTGCTTTATCAGCCGCTCCTCATCATAATTTATTTGGCATCAAAGGACAGTATGCTGGGCAATCAGCAACAATGGCTACACTAGAAGATGATGGGCAAGGAAATACTTATAATGTCAATGCAGAATTTAGATCCTATCCAAGTTATGTTGAATCTTTACAAGACTATGTGGCGATTTTAAAACATAGTCGCTACACTTATGCTTGGAAGAGTAATACGACCAGCTATATGAATGCGACTGCTGCTTTAACAGGTGTCTATGCAACGGATACAAGCTATAATGTTAAGTTGAATAATTTGATTCAACAATATAATTTGACACAATACGATGTACCAAATGTGCAAGCAACCAATGTTGCAACAACTAACAAAGTCTACAATCCTTATCGCCAACAATACACAACGCAAGAAGTGTTAGATTTGGATGTTGCTTGGGCAAATCGTCATCAATAATATTTTATTTGAAAGAAATTTAGTAGGAGAGAACGAAATCGTTCTTCTCCTTTTTATCTGGAATTCATTTAACAAAAATTCTCCTATAAAAATAATTGTATCCGCTAACAAATCACAGAGAAGGCTAGATTATGATAAAATAGAACTAGTTTTGTATAAGAAAAGAGATTTCATGAAAGATTTATTGAAATATTTTAAGGGTTATATCAAAGAATCCTTGTTGGGGCCACTTTTTAAATTATTAGAAGCTAGTTTTGAACTATTGGTGCCAATTTTGGTTGCAACAATTGTAGACCAAACAATCCCTAAAAAAGATAGTGCGCATCTTTATACCATGGTCTTTTTACTGGTTGTCCTAGCATCGTTTGGTGTTGTTGTGGCGATTATTGCTCAATATTATTCCTCAAAAGCAGCGGTAGGATTTACACGTCAATTAACTAAAGATTTATATCAAAAAATAATGCGTTTGCCAAAAGCTAGTCGAGATAACTTGACGACATCTAGTCTGGTCACTCGTTTAACAAGTGATACTTATCAAATTCAGACCGGTATCAATCAATTTCTTCGTCTTTTTTTGCGCGCGCCGATTATTGTTTTTGGCTCGATTATCATGGCATTTTTGATTAGTCCAAGTATTACACTGTGGTTCTTACTCATGGTTGTCATCCTAACGGGTATTATCTATATCATGTCACGCTTGGTAAATCCGCTGTACGCTAAAATTCGCCAGATTACAGATAAAATTGTCAATATGACACGCCAACAACTGCAAGGTATGCGTGTTATCCGTGCCTTTGGGCAAACAAATAAAGAAATCCATGAGTTTAGAGATACCAACGAAATCTATAAGACCTGGCAGATAAAAACAGGAGTTTGGTCTAGCTTGATTAGCCCGTTGACTTTTTTAGTGGTAAATAGCACTTTGGTCATGGTTATTTGGCATGGGAATCTAGCTATTGGACAGGATCTGCTGACGCAAGGGAAATTAGTTGCTTTAGTCAACTACCTTTTGCAAATTTTGATAGAATTATTGAAATTAGCTATGCTCGTCACTTCTTTGAATCAAAGTTACATCAGCGCTGGACGAATCCAAGAAGTCTTTGAACAGGAAGAGGAAGATGTGTTAGCAGAACTGCCAATACGGCATTCTGTTTGCGCTCAATCTATTTCTGCTGAAAATGTTACCTTTACCTATCCACAAGCTGCTAGTCCAGCCTTGGAAAATATTTCGTTTGACGTACTATCTGGTCAGACTTTGGGAGTGATTGGCGGAACAGGCTCAGGAAAATCAACTTTGGTGCAACTCTTGGCGCATTTGTATACGATTGATGCTGGTCAGTTGGTTATTTTCAAAAATGGTCGAAGTCCTAGAAACCTTGAAGAGTGGCGCACTTGGATGAGTTTGGTGCCACAAAAAGCAGAATTGTTCTGTGGAACGATTCGCTCAAATTTGTCGCTGGGACTGGAAGACGAGGTGACGGATGAACAACTTTGGTGGGCTCTTGATATTGCGCAGGCTAGTGACTTTGTACAGGAAAAAGAAGGTCAGCTAGATGCAGTAGTAGAAGCTTTTGGTCGGAATTTTTCCGGTGGTCAACGCCAACGGTTGACGATTGCGCGCGCTATTTTACAAAAAGCACCTTTTCTGGTGCTGGATGATTCCACTTCGGCACTTGATTATTTAACAGAGGCTAAACTATTGCAAGCTATCAAAGAGCAGTTAAAGAACACGAGTTTGATTTTAATTTCACAGCGAACCAATAGCTTGCGTGCAGCTGATCAGATACTTGTCTTGGATAAAGGCCATCAGGTAGCTCTTGGCGCACATGAAGATTTGCTTCAAACGAGCGCTATTTATCGAGAAATTCATCTCTCACAACATAGCAAGGAGGAAAAGCATGAAAATAAGGTATTCTAAAAGTGGTCTGAAACGCCTTGCAAGTGATTTATTGCAGCAGCGCTGGCTTTTCCTACTAGCTACAATTGGAACGATTGTTCAGGTTGCTTTGACCATTTATTTGCCGATTTTGATTGGGAATGCAGTTGATAGTGTTCTACTTCCCGATGCAAGTCAGCATTTGCTGCCAATTCTCTCTAAAATGGGTATGGTGATTGTTGCCAATACAGCGATTCAATGGCTCAATCCTTTAGTCTATAATCAGTTGATTTATAGTTATAGTCAGAAACTTCGGGACGCAGTTATTCAAAAAATTCATCGACTTCCCTTGGCTTATCTTGATCGTCAAGGGAGCGGTGATTTAGTGAGTCGCTTGACGACGGATGTGGAGCAGCTAAATAATGGTTTGCTTATGGTCTTCAATCAGTTTTTTGTAGGCGTGTTGACTATTCTTGTAACGATTGTGACAATGGCAAGGATTGACTTTTTCATGATGATGTTAGTCTTGCTTTTAACTCCCTTATCTATGCTGATTGCACGTTTTATAGCCCGTAAAAGCTACAAGCTGTTTCAAAAACAAACGACGGCACGAGGGCTTCAGACACAGCTCATTGAAGAAAGTCTCTCTCAAGAAAGTTTGATTCAAAGTTTTAATGCTCAAGAGCAATTCATTACGGATTTTACAAAAGGCAATGAGAGCTATGCAGACTATTCTCAGGATGCTATCTTTTATTCCTCTACTGTCAATCCAGCGACTCGCTTCGTGAATGCTCTTATTTATGCTATTGTTGTTGGATTTGGTGCGGTTCGTATCATTAACGGCTCTAGTTTCACAGTTGGACAATTAGTGACATTCTTAAATTATGTCAACCAATACACCAAGCCATTCAACGACATTTCGTCTGTCATGGCCGAATTACAAAGCGCCCTTGCTTGTGCAGAGCGCTTGTACATGATTTTAGATGAAAAGGAACTTGTAGAAATTGGAAAAGAAGAACTCACGAGTGAAGCAGTACGGGGTGCGATTTGTTTTGAGCACGTCCGTTTTGGTTATGAAAAAGATAAACCTTTGATTCACGATTTAAACATGACCGTTCCAGCAGGAAGCAAAGTTGCTATTGTTGGACCAACTGGTGCTGGAAAATCCACTTTAATCAATCTCCTCATGCGTTTTTATAATGTAGATGCGGGTAAGATTAAGTTAGACGACAGAGATATTACAGATTATACCAGAGTCTCATTTCGCCAGCAGTTTGGTATGGTTTTACAAGAAACATGGCTGAAGACAGCGACGATTCATGAAAATATTGCTTTTGGGCGACCAGAGGCTAGCCGAGAAGAAGTAATTGCAGCAGCTAAAGCTGCTAATGCTCATTTCTTTATCCAGCAATTGCCGCATGGCTATGATACTTATCTAGCAGATGCAGGAGATTCTTTGTCACAAGGACAACGCCAGCTATTGACCATTGCGCGTGTTTTTCTAGCGGTTCCTAAAATCCTGATTTTGGATGAAGCAACCTCCTCTATTGATACGCGGACTGAAGTACTCATTCAAGAGGCTTTTAATAAGCTCATGGTAGGGCGAACCAGTTTTATCATTGCTCATCGCTTGTCTACCATTCAGAATGCAGATATCATTTTAGTGCTGGTTGACGGAGATATTGTGGAATATGGCAGTCATCAAGAGCTGATGCAAGCAAAAGGCGTTTATTACCAAATGCAGACGGCTCAAGGAAGTTTGGCGGTTTAAGATTGACTAGGAGAACAAACTTATAGCTGTTCTTTGCGGACTAGCTCTATTCCTGTCTCATTCAAGCGGTAGATTTTCTGACAAACTTCTTTGAGAAAGGTGCGGTCGTGTGAAACGGTAATGATAGCGCCGCTATAGTCTGTAAAAAGCTTTCGTACTTGTGGCTGAGAAGTGGGGGAAAAGTTGCGTGTCGGCTCGTCTAGCAACAAGACATTTGCTTGATCTAATACCATTTTTAGCAGCAGCAATTTGGCCTTTTGTCCACCAGACAGTTGAGAAATGGGATGATGTACTTCGTTACGCGTGAATTGCAGACTGGCCAGGTGGGTGAGGATTTTTTCTCGCTCAATAGCTTCTCCTGTGGATGTTAGAAAATCTATTGGAGAATCGGTTTCGTTCAACATATCCTGATAATTTTGAGGCATATACCCTAGTGTAATGCCTCTTTTATTTTGCAATAGATTTCGTAGTTCTTTGAGAAAAGTAGATTTACCGACACCATTTTCACCAATAATCCCAATCTTTTCCTGCCCTAAGAGTTCAAAATTTATATTTTTGGCTAAGGTGCGTTCCCCTACCTTCAAATACATCTGTTTGAGAGTGACTACTCTTTTTGTAGATGGCAGAGGAGTAATAGTAGAAAATTGTAGATTGATAGCATCTGCCTGTGTTGGTAACTCTGTCATTTTAGTGGCTTCTCGATTAAAACGTCTTTCTTGTGAGAGAATATTTTTCATTTTTTTGGCTAGTAATCTACCAGCTGTGCTGTCATAAGTATGACGCAAGACATGCTCCACACTTTGTTTGACTCGCTGGTGTTTTGCCATTGCTTTTTGATATTCTTCTCGTTCTTTTTTTGCGTCTTTAGTTTGCTTTTCAAATGAGGTCTGTCTTTGCTGGCTGTAATTTTCATAATCAAGATTCCTAACAGTTGTCCGAGCTTCCTGTTTTTTCTTAATCAATTCCAAATGAATGATTTTTGTCGCTACATGGCTCAAAAGACTTTCATCATGGGAAACGAAGATAACTGTTCGAGGTGTATTTTGGAGAAAATTTTCTAGCCATATCAGAGTATCTAGATCTAAATCATTAGAAGGCTCATCTAAAAAGAGAAGGTCCCAATCAGTAGAGAGGATTTTTAAAAGTTGAATTTTTAATAGTTCGCCACCGGATAAAGTGGCTATTGTCTGCTGACTAGTAAAACGTTCGCTATCAAAATGTAATTCTTGGGCAAAGCGGTAAAGTTTGCTGTAATCTAAGTCTATGTCCAAATCGCCAAAGAAGTAGTCGTTGAGGGAGAGTTTTCTTTCATTTTCAGGCAAAGTTTGCGGCAAATAAGCATAATGACTATAGCTTTTCTGAATCCCTCCACTATAACTAATATAGTCTGAAACAAGTGCGTCATTCATGAGTAGTTTGAGAAGAGTAGATTTTCCATTCCCTTCTTCTCCGATAATACCGACTTTATCGCCTGCATTGACTGTAAGTGATAAATCATTGACCATGTTTTTGAAGTCTTTTAAATGGGTAATGGTTAAATGTCGAATTTGTAGCATATATGTCTCCTTATGATGTTCATTGTCATTTTAGAGCTAAGAAAAACAGCCCTATTTATCTAGTAGAGCTGTTCTTGTTTTTGGATTGCCAACAAACATTGCAAAACGGAGTAGTTTGCAACGAATATATTTATCATTGAGAAGTTTGAAAAAAATTTCTTTTATGAAAAATAGGCAAGAGCATAACAAAAAATCTACTAGATAAAGTTTCCTTTAAGCAATAGATTTCTTGTACATAAACTCCTTACCTCCGAATTTTACTGATTTTAGTGTAGCAAAAAAGATATAAAATGTCAAAAGAGTACCGAGAAAAAAGTTTGTCACTAAGAATAAATAGAATGAAAGTGCAACTGTTGTGTTATTGAGTTTTCTTCTAGAAAGTAAACGAGTCTGGAACATTTTTGTTCCAGACTCGAAGTCATATTATACGTTCAAGACTTTATCTAGGAAGTCTTTGAGGCGTGGGTGCTGCGGATTATCAAAGATTTGGTCGGGTTTACCGTCTTCTAAAAACTCTCCGTCAGCCGTAAAGATAACACGGTTTGCCACTTGGCGAGCAAATCCCATTTCATGAGTTACAATAATCATAGTCATGCCTTGCTTGGCCAATTCTTTCATAACATTGAGAACATCTCCAACCATTTCGGGATCAAGAGCAGAAGTAGGTTCGTCAAAGAGCATAATATCAGGATTCATAGCAAGTCCCCGTGCAATTGCAACACGTTGTTTTTGTCCACCTGAGAGGCTATCTGGCATGGCATCAGCTTTATCAGAGAGACCGACTTTTTCTAATAATTCCATACCAAGTTTATCTGCTTCAGCTTGTGTCATTCGCTTGTGCTCGACAGGAGCAAAGGTGATATTTTCCAAAACTGTCATGTGAGGGAAGAGATTGAAGTGTTGGAAAACCATACCAATATTTTCACGAACTAAGTCGACATCTGTTTTTTTATCGGTTAAGTCGAAACCGTCCACGGTAATAGATCCACTTGTAACTTCTTCCAGCAGGTTTAGGCTACGTAGAAAAGTTGATTTTCCAGAGCCAGAGGGGCCGATGATGCAGACTACATCTCCTTCGTAGAATTTCGTTGTGATCCCTTTTAGGACTTCATTTTCCCCGTAGTATTTATGTAAATCATTGACATCAATTTTTAATTTAGCCATTATTTAATCCTCTTTTCTAAGCGTTTTGCAAGTCTCGTTAAAAGAGTGATGATAATCAAGTAAAAGACTGCTAGGATAGCATACATTTTGAAGCTTTGATAGTTACGAGCAATGATGATTTTACCCGTTTGGAAAAGTTCGACGAGACCGATAGCAGAGACGATTGTAGTATCTTTCAAAGCGATAACAAACTGATTGACGAAGTTTGGTAACATGATTTTTGTTGCTTGCGGCAAAATAATCTTTCTCATGGTTTTTGAGTAAGAAATACCAAGACTTCGGCTGGCTTCCATTTGTCCAACTGGAACAGCTTGAATCCCACCACGGACGATTTCTGCAATATAAGCGCCAGCATTGAGAGAAAGAGCAATTGTACCAGCCACAAAATCGTTAATCGGACTTTGATGCCCTGTCATTGATTCAATGAGATTTGGAATACCCCAGAAGATAAAGGCTGCGAGAATCATAAGCGGGATTCCACGAATGACATCCACGAAGATTTCTGAGATGACGCGGAGTGTTTTGACGGGACTCACGCTAAACATACCAAAGATAATTCCAATTACCATAGCAATAGCAAATGACAGAAGCGCAAGAGCAATGGTGATACCAAGTCCGCTTAACAATTGTTTATAGTTGTTTTGGAGAAGCCCCCAAATGGTTGTTTCATCAACTGTACTGTCTGAAGAGCTAGAAGCAGAGCTGGTCTTTTTCAAATATTTATCAAGAATTTTTTGATATTGACCGTTTTTCTTAATATTTGCCAAACCATTGTTAAACATTTGGATTAATTCAGGATTGCTGCCTTTTTTTACTGCAAAAGCAGTGTCTCCGATAGGAGTTCCCTTGATTGGAGTTTTTAGTTTTTGACCTTGGCTAATGGAGTATTTTACAACAGGTTCGTCGTCCATAACAGCATTCACAGAGCCAGAGTTTAAACTATCATACATAGAAGAAGCATCAGCGAATGTCTTGATTTTATAACCATACTTGTTTTGATTTTCTGTTAAGAAGGTTTGCGAAGCAGTACCATTTTTAACGCCGACTGTTTTGCCTTTCAAGTCTTTATAAGAAGCAATTGTGCTGGATTCTTTGACAGCAAGGATTGCGTTTGCTGTGTAATAAGGCTCTGAGAAATCAAAGGTTTCTTTACGAGCGTCTGTCACAGACATCCCTGCAATCATTCCATCGGCTTGTCCAGATTGTACAGCATTTAAAGCGGCATCAAATCCGGGATTTGTAATTTCAATCGTGAAACCTTGGTCTTTGGCAATGGCTTTTATCAAATCCATGTCAATCCCAGTATATTTGTTATTACTATCCTGAAAAACGAATGGTGCAAAGGAAGAGTCACTCGCAATGGTATATGTTGATTTTACGGGAGTAGCTTTTTGACCAGCAGGAGTAGTGGTTTCTGGAGTAGAACTAGTTGTTTTCGTGGTTGTAGAACTTGTCCATTTTGTGATGATTTTGTCAAGAGAACCATCTTTTTTCATTTGAGCAAGTGCTTCGTTAAACTCTGTTACCAGATATTCATACTTGCTTCCCTTTTTGACACCAAAAGCAAAACTACCAACAGCTTCTCCTTTTATAGAGATTTTTAAATTTTGACCTTGTTTAATAGCATACTCAATGACTGGTTGGTCGTCCATCATGGCATCAATCGAACCAGAATTCAAGCTGTTGTAAGTCAAATCAGTTGTGTCAAATGTTTTGATAGTAAATTTGTATTTGTTTTTGATTTTTTCTAGAAAGCGTTGAGAGGCAGTTCCGTTTTTAACCCCAACAGTTTTTCCTTTTAATTGTGAATAACTACTGATTGTATTGGCTTTAGTCGTTGCGATGACAACTTTTGTATCATAATAAGTATCAGACATGGTGAAGACTTTTTCACGGTCTTTGGTCTTTGTCATGCCAGCCATAATAGCATCTGCTTGACCAGACTGAACGGCGTTAACGGCTGCATCGAAGCCAGGGAAAGTCATATTGATGTCCCAACCTTTTAGTTCAGCAACTTTATTGATGATATCTACATCAATACCTTTATAAGTTTGATCGGAATCTTTAAATTCAAAAGGTGCGTAAGCTGTATCAGATACCACTTTGATTGTATCGGCATGAATGGCTGTTACTGCAAAGAGTGGTAGTAAAGCTAACAAAAAAGCTATAATTTTTTTCTTCATGAGTCTCTCCTTTAAAGAATATTTTTAAATTATACCAGAAATATCTTCGAAAGGCAAATATTTCACATTTTTATGTTATATTTTATAACATGGACGAAAATTTCTTTTTTGATTTGCGTAAAATAAATATGATATAATAATAAAAAATAGAAAGGGAATTTTATGTTTAAATCTCGTATGCTTGATAATGTGAAACAGTCCCGTTACATTCCGCCTATTTGGTTGGCCGTTATCCTCTCGATTGTTTTTGTTTATGGAGGTGAAATTGTCGGTGGGCTTGTATTGGTTCCAATTTCGATACTGCTGGGTCTTGTGCTTGGCCTTGTTCATTCTGGGGCGGGCTTTGTAATGATACAAGAACTGATATCACATTATATGATTTTCATCCAACTCTTCCTCTTTTCCTTTATTTCTTTAGCTCTCTTTCTTTGGGTGAAATGCGTTGAAAAAAGACCTTTTTCAAGTCTTGGTTTTTTTAAGGAAAATTGGTTTAAAGAACTAACAAAAGGATTTTTGATTGGAGCGGCACAGTTTTCTCTCATAGTTGTCTTACTTTTGGTGACAGGTGTAAGTAGGTTAGAACTCAAACATCTTAGTTTGGAGCCCTTTCTCTTTATTATCGCCCTGATTCCGTTTTGGATTTTACAAGGCGGAACAGAAGAATTGGTGACGCGTGGTTGGCTATTTCCTACGGTTACTGCTAAGTCAAATATTTTGGTCGGTATTTTAATTTCTGCTAGTCTATTTGGTGCTCTCCATTTATTAAATCCTGGTGTGACGCCTCTTTCAATTGTCAACATTATTCTTGATGGTGTTTTTACTTGTTTTTATATGCTAAAAACAGACAATATGTGGGGTCTGGCTGGTATCCACGGGGCTTGGAATTTTGTTCAAGGTAACATTTATGGTATTCAGGTCAGTGGTCAGGGAGCAGAAGCTTCTGTCTTTGCTTACAATACGAAATCCAACGTAGACTGGCTTTCGGGTGGGGCTTTTGGTGCAGAAGGTTCTATTTTCACCAGTCTGGTGTTAATTCTCAGCATTTTCTATCTGTATTGGTCTCTTAAAAAAGAAGATAAATTACCAGCAGCATTGCAATTTAGAAAGTCACATCTCACCTAGTTTGACTAGGTGGGCTTCTTATTATCCTAAATCAGTGATATTTTAAGAATTGTGATAAAATAAGAGAAGATTGTATAGAGGAAAAGAATAATGATAAATAGAATTACGGACAATAAATTTAAATTAGTTTCCAAGTATGAGCCTTCAGGAGATCAACCACAGGCGATTGAGCAATTAGTGGATAATATAGAGGGTGGTGAGAAAGCTCAGATTCTCATGGGAGCGACAGGAACTGGGAAGACCTACACTATGAGTCAGGTCATCCAAAAGGTCAATAAACCGACCCTAGTTATCGCTCATAATAAAACTCTGGCTGGTCAGCTCTATGGTGAATTTAAGGAGTTTTTTCCTGACAATGCGGTAGAGTATTTTGTGTCTTACTATGACTATTACCAACCAGAAGCCTATGTGCCTTCCAGTGATACCTATATTGAGAAGGACAGCTCGGTCAATGATGAGATTGACAAACTTCGTCACTCAGCAACCTCGGCTCTCTTGGAGCGCAACGATGTGATTGTTGTGGCATCAGTCAGCTGCATTTATGGTTTGGGCTCGCCTAAGGAATACTCCGATAGCGTGGTCAGTCTGCGACCTGGTTTAGAGATTTCACGGGATCAACTTCTCAATGATTTGGTTGATATTCAATTTGAGCGCAATGATATTGACTTTCAGCGGGGAAAATTTCGTGTGCGTGGCGATGTTGTGGAAATCTTCCCAGCTTCTCGCGATGAACATGCCTTTCGGGTGGAATTTTTCGGTGATGAAATTGACCGCATTCGAGAAGTGGAAGCATTGACAGGTCAAGTGTTGGGCGAAGTAGACCATTTAGCTATTTTTCCTGCCACTCACTTTATGACCAATGACGAAAATATGGAGATTGCTATTGGCAAGATTCAAGCGGAATTAGAAGAACAACTAGCCTTTTTTGAAAGAGAAGGGAAACTTTTAGAAGCTCAGCGGTTGAAGCAAAGAACGGATTATGATATTGAAATGCTACGCGAAATGGGCTACACGAATGGTGTAGAGAATTATTCTCGTCACATGGACGGACGGAGTGAAGGTGAGCCACCTTATACACTCTTGGATTTCTTTCCAGATGATTTTTTGATTATGATTGACGAAAGTCACATGACTATGGGCCAGATTAAGGGGATGTATAATGGTGACCGTTCACGAAAGGAAATGTTGGTTAATTACGGCTTCCGTCTGCCATCAGCTTTGGACAATCGCCCGCTACGTCGGGAAGAGTTTGAAAGTCATGTTCATCAGATTGTCTATGTATCTGCGACACCGGGCGACTATGAGCGGGAGCAAACGGATACGGTGATTGAGCAAATTATTCGACCAACTGGTCTGCTGGATCCAGAAGTCGAAGTGCGTCCGACTATGGGACAAATAGATGATCTTTTAGGCGAAATTAACGCACGTGCTGAAAAGAATGAGCGGACTTTTATTACGACTTTAACCAAGAAAATGGCGGAGGATTTGACCGACTACTTCAAGGAAATGGGTGTCAAGGTCAAGTATATGCACTCAGATATCAAGACTCTAGAGCGGACAGAAATTATCCGCGACCTGCGGTTAGGTGTCTTTGATGTTTTAGTCGGGATTAACCTGTTGCGTGAGGGGATTGATGTGCCAGAGGTTAGTCTGGTTGCCATTCTTGATGCAGATAAGGAAGGCTTCTTACGCAATGAGCGTGGTTTAATCCAAACCATTGGTCGAGCTGCCCGTAATAGTGAAGGCCACGTCATCATGTATGCTGACACGATCACAGATTCCATGCAAAAAGCTATGGATGAAACCGCCCGTCGTCGTCAGATTCAAATGGCTTATAATGAAGAACATGGTATTGTACCGCAAACAATCCAGAAAGAAATCCGTGACCTAATCAGTGTGACAAAATCTGCTCTACCAGACAAGGAAGAAGTGGTAGATATTGAAAGTCTTAACAAGCAGGAACGTAAAGATATGATTAAGAAACTAGAGGGACAAATGCAAGAAGCGGCTGGTCTTTTGGATTTCGAACTTGCCGCTCAAATTCGCGATATGATTTTGGAGATTAAGGCGGTGGATTAGAAAGATAAACAAAGCAAAAAGGGAAGAAGAATGCGTTACATTCTCTTACTCCGTGGCATCAATGTCGGTGGAAAAAACAAGGTCATTGTGTCTGACCTGAAGGTCGATTTGGCGGAGCTGAGCTTTGATAATCCGGTTTCCTACATCAACAGTGGCGCTCTCTTTTTTGACAGTGAGGAGCAGGAGGAGAGGATTCGGGAGATTTTGACGGCTTATTTCAGCCGGTCCTATGACTTTCCCATCCCTTTTGTCCTGATTAGCTCTGCTATTCTCCAAGAAGAAATGGCAAAACTGCCTATTTGGTGGCAGGGTGAGGCAGCCTATCGGCGCGATGTCCTCTTTTACCTGCCGGGAGCTAATCGCGAGTTGATAGAGGCAGAGGCGAGGAGCTGGGCAAGTGATAAGGAGCTACTGCATTTTGGTCAGACAGCCTTCTTTTACAGAAATAGCGACCAGGCTGACTACCTCAAATCCAACTACCACAAGAAACTACTCATATCCAGCTTTTACAAGTCTTTGACTATTCGAAATGCGAAAACCTTTCAGAAGATTTTGGAGTTGGCAGATACTAGTTAAAGAGGCATTATTTTGTTTTTTTGGAAAACTAATAATAAATTGTTAATGAATATATATGTTTGAATAAAGAGAAAGAATTTTTACTTTTATTTCTATCATGCTGAAAACATTCAATAGATAGGAGAATTTATGATTGAATTTAAGGATGTTACAAAAGTGTACGATGACAAGATAGCGTTGAATCATCTGAATTTAACGCTTCAGAGTGGAGAAATTGTAGGATTAATTGGACACAATGGTGCTGGAAAATCAACAACGATCAAATCATTGGTTAGTGTGATTAATCCAACGCATGGTCAGATTTTTGTGGATGGCAAGGAATTAGCAGCTAATCGGTTGGCAATCAAGAAGAAAATTGGTTATGTAGCTGATTCGCCAGATTTATTCTTACGTCTGACAGCAAATGAATTCTGGGAATTGGTTGGAACTTCTTATGATATGAGTCCTTCAGATTATGAGAAACGTTTAACGGAGCTACTGGAATTATTTGATTTTACAGCTCATCGCTATGAAGTTATTGAATCGTTTTCACATGGAATGCGACAAAAAGTATTTGTCATTGGTGCTCTTTTGTCTGATCCAGATATCTGGGTGTTGGATGAGCCTTTAACTGGTTTGGATCCGCAGGCGGCTTTTGACCTCAAACAAATGATGCGAGAGCATGCAGACAAAGGAAATACTGTTTTGTTCTCAACCCATGTTTTAGAAGTGGCAGAGCAATTGTGTGACCGTATTGCCATTCTCAAAAAGGGAGAATTGTTGTTTTACGGTACGATTGAGGAATTGAAAAGTCAACATCCTGAAAAATCCTTAGAAAGTATTTACCTCAGTTTGGCAGGTCGTAGAGAAGAGGTGAGTCCTGATGCGTCTTAAAGCGATTCGCTCCCTCATTCATGCAAATATCATTTATACGACGCAATCAACTAGGCTTTCTAGTTATCGTAAAAAACAGCAAAAAAATCCAAAGAAAAAAGGAAATGTTGCTAGAAATCTAGTGATGAACTATCTCTATGCTGGAATTTTGTATGCTTGTATATTTGGTGTACAAGGTGCTTTTTTACCGCTTGCTCAGAATCCAGGGCTGTTTTCGAATTTTGTCAGCGTCTTTTATCTATTCATCTTTGCACAGGGATTTCTTTCCTTTTACAATGTTTTTTATGAAAGTAAAGACTTGCAAGCTTACCGACCTTATGCCTTTAGTGAGAGCGAAATTATGGTTGGGAAAGGATTTTCTGTTCTTTTAACTACTTTAATGGGAGTGTTTCCCATTGTTATTTACTTTATTGGTTTGCAAATGCAATCAGGTCAACCAATCTGGCTTGCAATCCCTATTCTGCTTATTTCGTTAGGAGTACTGTTTTCGACACTTATTTTCCTTCTTTTGGTTGGTGTTCATTTTATTACGAAAACAACTATTTTTAGGAAATATAAAAAGCTTGCCTCTAATATTTTACTGGCTCTTGCTACAATAATGGCTTTTGGTGCGATTTTATTGGTGAATTTGCAAAATAACTCTAACGTTAAAAACGCAATATTGCAAGATCAACCTGCTTATTTTCCGCCAATGACGATTTTTCATGCTTTCAGTATGCAACCTTTTGCTTTGAATTCCTTGCTGGGAATGGGAGCTTGGGTAGTCGTAGCTGTTATATTATTTATAATTGTTAAGCGAAAGGTTTTACCAGAATTTTATGAAGCTGCAATGACTACAACAGCAACGGTCAATAGACAAAAACGAACGAAAATTTTCAAGATGAATGGACTTAGGAACTTTCCGCAGTTTGTGTTGCGCTATCAATTAAACCTAATCAGTGATGGCTCCGTCTTATTACAAACTCTTTTGATGCCTAGTGTGTTACCTTATTTTATTCTAATTCCGTTGATGGCTAGTTTTATGCAGAATAGTGAAATGATTTCTCCTTATTTGACAACAAGATTTGCTTTTCCACTGATGTTGATAGCAACATTTGTAGCAAGTTTAAATACAGGTGGAGCAAATTTAACAGGAATTGGCATTTCACTTGAACGTGAAAATTATGATTATTTGAAAGTATTACCCTTTGATATGGCACGTTATCTTAAATTTAAGTTTTGGAATTTATTTGTCATTCAATCCATTTTACCATTCATTTTGTTAGCAATCTTTTCATTTGTGGTTGGTGTACAACTTATTGCTATTCTATTGATGCTAATCGCTTGGACATTGACTTGTTTAGCATGGAGTGCTTGGGGATATCATCGTGATAAACGTTTGCTAGTGACCAATTGGTCGAATGTGACGGAATTATTTAATCGTGAGAATAATTCACTAAAGATGATTTTGGGCATTGTTGCTATGATTATTTACATAATCATTATTGCAGTGAGCGCTTATTTCATTTTGGTATCACCAGATTTAGTGGGCTATTTGTTAGCAAGTACTTTTCTGATTGCTCTTGCAATGATGGCATTTTTACTGACAAATAATTATTTGAAAAAAGTTCAAGCTGAAGTAGAAAATTAAGCTGAAAGTTTTTGAATACTTACTATGTTTTTATTGCTTAGCAAGAATATATTGATAAGAGCCTATAAATTTTTATGTGCGCTTTGAAACATCTATATACTAAATTTATGCTATAATAAATACTATGTACACCAAACCAACTTCTGCTTATGTACACATTCCATTTTGTACTCAAATTTGTTATTATTGTGACTTTTCCAAAGTTTTTATCAAAAATCAGCCTGTTGATGCTTACTTAGAGCATTTGATTCAGGAGTATAGAGCTTATGATATAAAAAAGTTGCGAACGCTCTATATTGGTGGTGGGACGCCAACGTCTCTGTCCCCCACTCAATTAGAATTTTTGCTAGCAGAGCTGACGAAAAGTTTGGATTTATCATCTTTAGAAGAGCTAACGATTGAGGCTAATCCAGGAGATTTGGATCCGGACAAGATTGCTGTTTTAAAAGATTCGGCTGTTAACCGAGTGTCTTTGGGTGTTCAGACTTTTGACGATCGCATGCTCAAGCAAATTGGCCGAAGTCATTTAGAAAAAGATATCTATGAGAACATCGCCAATCTGAAGCTGGCTGGATTTGACAATATCTCGATTGATTTGATCTATGCACTGCCCAAGCAGACCATGGACAACGTGCGGGAAAATGTGGCCAAGGCCATTGCACTAGACATCCCTCACATGAGTCTTTATAGCTTAATTCTAGAAAATCACACGGTTTTTATGAACCGGATGCGGCGTGGAAAGCTTCCTTTACCGAAAGAGGACTTGGAAGCAGAGATGTTTGAGTATATCATTGAGGAGTTGGAAAAAGCTGGGTTTGAACACTATGAGATTTCTAACTTTTCTAAGCCAGGTTTTGAGAGTCAACACAATCTCATGTACTGGGATAATGCGGAATATTTTGGTATTGGGGCTGGAGCTTCCGGCTATGTCAATGGGGTTCGCTACAAAAATCATGGTCCGATTCGTCATTACTTAGAGGCAGTTGAAAAGGGCAATGCTCGTGTGAGTGAGGAACATCTGAGTAAGCAAGAGATGATGGAAGAAGAAATGTTTCTGGGCTTGCGCAAAAAGTCAGGTGTTTCTAAAAAGCGTTTTGAAGAAAAATTTGGTGTTTCTTTTGATCGGCAGTACGGTCATGTAGTAACAGAACTTATTGAGCAAGGACTCTTAGTACCTGACAAAGAAATCGTTCGTATGACTAAAAAGGGTCTATTTTTGGGTGATACGGTCGCAGAGAAATTTATATTGGAGTAAATTATGGGTTTAACTTATCAAACGAAAATGAAAATTCCGTTTGACATGGCGGATATGAATGGTCATATCAAGTTGCCTGATGTCATTTTGCTGTCCTTACAGGTATCAGGTTTGCAGTCTATTGACTTGGGGATTAGCGACCAGGATATGCTGGAGAAATACAATCTGGTCTGGATTATTACTGACTATGATATCGATGTGGTACGGCTACCTAAATTTGGTGAAGAAATGACGATTGAAACAGAAGCGCTTTCCTATAATCGTCTCTTTTGTTATCGTCGTTTTACCGTTTTTGATGAAAATGATGTTGCCGTGATTGAAATGATGGCTACCTTTGTCCTTATGGACAGAGACAGTCGAAAAGTGCATGCTGTAGAGCCAAAGATTGTCGCACCTTATGAAGCAGAATTTTCTAAAAAGTTGATTCGTGGTCCAAAATATCCAGAACTGAAAGATTCGACCAGTAAAGATTATCATGTTCGGTTTTATGATTTAGACATGAATGGTCATGTCAACAACAGCAAGTATTTGGACTGGATTTTTGAAGTTATGGGAGCTGATTTTCTCATGAAACACGTTCCCAAAAAAGTTCACCTCAAGTATGTCAAGGAAGTACGACCTGGCGGGCAGATTACCTCTAGTTATGATTTGAATGGATTAGAGAGCAATCATCAGATTTCCAGCGATGGCGATATTAATGCACAAGCTATGGTAACTTGGCAAGAAATCTCATAAGAGAAACAATAGAAAGAGAAGTATGACCTACAAAGGATATTTAATTGATTTAGACGGAACGATTTATAAAGGAAAAGACCGAATCCCAGCGGGAGAAGCTTTTGTCCATGAATTACAACGACGCAACATTCCATATTTATTTGTGACGAACAATACAACACGTACTCCTGAGACTGTTCAAACGATGCTAGCGGAACAATTCAATGTTGAAACGCCGATTGAAACGATTTATACAGCGACTTTAGCAACGGTTGACTACTTAAATGATAAAAATCTAGGCAAGAAAGTCTATGTTATCGGTGATGTCGGACTTAAGCAAGCCATTGCAGAAGCTGGCTATATCGAAGATACGGATAATCCAGATTATGTAGTCGTGGGATTGGATTGGGAAGTGGACTATGAAAAATTGTCAATTGCTACGTTAGCTATTCAAAAGGGAGCTCATTTCGTAGGAACCAATCCAGATCTTAATATTCCAACGGAGCGCGGTCTCATGCCTGGAGCAGGATCGATTATTACTCTCATTGAAGTAGCAACTCGTGTGAAACCTGTTTATATCGGGAAGCCAAATGCAATTATCATGGAAAAGGCGGTTGAGCATCTAGGACTACCGCGGCAAGAAGTGATAATGGTTGGGGATAATTACCTGACGGACATTCGGGCTGGGATTGACAATGGTATCCCTACGCTTCTGGTGACAACTGGCTTTACGAAACCAGAAGAAGTGCCAGGCTTGTCAATCCAACCAGATTATGTACTTTCTAGCCTAGCGGAGTGGGATTTTGATGCGCACTAAACTGACCTTTTGGCTGAGTATGCTCTGCTTTTTAGCAGTGGCTATTTTGTTGACCATTTATCTGACTTGGCTGTTTTATCCTTTGGAAATTTCTTGGTTGCATTTAGAAAATCAAGTTTACCTCAAATCTGCAACCATTCAGTATAATTTCAATGTTTTGATGAATTACTTAACCAATCCATTTCAGCAAAAGCTCTCCATGCCTGATTTTCGCTCATCAGCAGCAGGTCTGCACCATTTTCAAGTCGTGAAATATCTTTTTCATCTGGCGCAAGTTGCTTTTCTAGCAACCTTACCAGCGGTTTGTTTGTTTGTAAAAAACATTATAAAAAAAAGATATCTATCTGTCTTTTCAAAGGCGATTTTAGCTATTATTTGGTTGCCTATTGTAATTGCTGGTGTGGCGCTGGGGATTGGCTTTGATGCGTTTTTCACTCTCTTTCACCAGATTTTATTTGTTGGGGATAAAACTTGGTTATTTGACCCTGCTAAAGATCCTGTTATTTGGATATTACCAGAAGAATTTTTCCTCCACGCCTTTCTTTTGTTTTTTATTCTTTATGAAGGCTTTGCTGTGGGGTTATACCTGTGGAGTCGAAAAATCTATTTGAAGAAGGAGGAAAAATGATGTCAGCCAATCAGCAAGTGCGAAAAGATGTTAGTTTATTTTCTGCTTTGTGTCTGATTTATGTCTTCGTCATGACAATGATTAGCTTAATCTATCAGACGATTGTAACCTTGTTTCAAGCGATTCGTTATCCCGGAAATCTTGAGAGAATCCAAAAAGCAACGGAAAGTTTTATGTCACGCGATGGCAGCTATTATCTAATTGCTGTTTGTGCAGGAGTATTTATCTTTTGGTTGTATCGGGACGGAAAATTATTTAAGTCTGATTTACGAACGCAGAAAAGGGTCATGACTCCCAAAACGTTTGGAATAGTTTTATCATTCTTACTTCTGGGTCAATTAGGTTTTGTACTCTTTAATCAAATATTTGAGGCAGTATTGAATATCTTTGGATTTAGCTTATTTAAAGCCATTGAATCAGCTTCCGCGGGCTCAGATAGTGTAACGATGTTTTTGTATGCAGGTTTTTTCGGTCCTGTTTCAGAAGAATTGATTTTTCGCGGGGCAGGCTTACGAACATTTGAAAAATATGGAAAAGTCTTTGCGATTTTGATGTCTTCCCTCATATTTGGTTTATTTCATGGAAATATCCCGCAGTTCTTTTTTGCAGCTTTTGTTGGAATTATCTTCTCTTATGTGACCTTGGAGTATTCAATTCTCTGGGCAATGGTTTTCCACGTTTTTAATAACTTGGTCATCGGAGATGGTTTAACTTATTTGTATTCGTTTTTGCCGGACGATATAGGTGGTCTCTTACACTTATTTATCCTGCTAGTCGGTGCAAGTGTCGCAGTAATTTTCCTGATTAAAAACAAAGCAGACATAAAAATGTATGTACAAGAAAATCGTTCATTTCCAGGGGCCTATAGGCAAGCTTTTCGTTCTGTTTGGTTCTGGATTTTTACAATCTTCATGTTTTTAACATCTTTGACCTTGATAAGTCATTTGTGAAAGAAGATTTTTGAAAGGACTTTCAACTTTCTTTCATTTATGATAAAATAAAGGTAACAAAAGAGGAGCGTGTCAATCATGGAACAAACATTTTTTATTATAAAACCAGACGGCGTAAAACGTGGCTTGGTTGGAGAAGTACTGAAGCGCGTAGAACAACGTGGTTACAAAATCGAACGTTTGGAAATGAGAACCAATGTTTCAAATGAGTTAATTGATCAGCATTATGAAGCCCTATTAACGAAAGATTTTTATCCTTCAATCCGTGATTATATGACAAGCGGACCTGTGATTATCGGTGTTTTATCGGGAAGCCAAGTGATTTCAGGTTGGCGTCACATGATGGGCGCTACTCGTCCGGAAGAAGCTCTACCGGGAACTATTCGCGGAGATTTTGCACAAGCAGCTGAAGCTGGTGAAACGATTCGAAATGTTGTTCATGGTTCAGATTCTGAAGAGTCTGCCAAACGGGAAATTGCGCTTTGGTTTGGTAATCATTAAAACATAGTAGTATAAATTCGAGAGAGTACAGATAGCGATTGCTTTTGTTCTCTCTTTTTTACTATCCGAATTGTACTGGGTGTGTTATAATAAAAAGGAATTGGAAATGTTTTAATATGCTGGAAATTGATTGTTTTATCAAGGAGGAGATATGTCAGACAAACAAATTCATTTGGTTATCGTGACGGGAATGAGTGGAGCGGGAAAGACCGTGGCCATCCAGTCTTTTGAAGATTTGGGCTATTTTACGATTGATAATATGCCCCCCACGCTGGTTCCTAAATTTTTGCAGTTAATCGAAACAACGCAAGACAACGACAAGATTGCTATGGTTGTAGATATGCGTAGTCGTTCCTTCTTTTCTGAGATTCAGAAAGTTCTGGATGAGATTGAAAGTAACGCTGGACTTGATTTTAAGATTTTGTTTTTAGATGCGGCAGATACAGAATTAGTTGCACGTTACAAGGAAACGCGGCGTAGCCACCCCTTAGCAGCAGACGGTCGTATTTTAGACGGGATTAAGTTGGAGCGGGAATTACTTGCACCGCTGAAAAATATGAGTCAAAATGTAGTAGACACGACCGAATTAACACCGCGCGGGTTGCGTAAAACCATTTCTGAACATTTTTCAGATCCAACGAAACTCCAATCGTTTCGCATTGAAGTGGTGAGTTTTGGCTTTAAATATGGTATTCCGCTAGATGCCGACCTTGTTTTTGATGTACGTTTTTTACCAAATCCATATTACCAACCAGAACTTCGCAATCAAACAGGACTTGATAAACCAGTTTATGATTATGTGATGAATCATACGGAGTCAGAAGAATTTTATCAGCACTTAGTGGCTCTTATCAAACCGATTTTACCCGGCTATAAAAAAGAGGGGAAATCTGTTTTAACAATTGCGGTTGGTTGTACAGGCGGTCAACACAGAAGTGTGGCTTTTGCACAACGTCTAGCAGATGATTTGGCAAGCGAATGGACCGTTCATTCATCACATCGAGACAAAGACCGCAGAAAGGAAACGGTGAATCGTTCATGAGGAGACCGAAGATTGCTGTTATTGGTGGTGGAACCGGAATTTCGGTCATTTTGGACAGTTTACGTAAGAAAGATGTAGACATTGCTGCTATTGTGACGGTCGCTGATGACGGAGGAAGTTCGGGGGAATTGCGAAAAAACATTCAACAATTGACACCACCTGGTGATTTGCGAAATGTTTTGGTAGCTTTATCGGACATGCCGCGATTTTATGAGAAAGTTTTTCAATATCGCTTTGCGGATGAAGACGGTGCTTTAGCTGGACATCCACTTGGGAACTTGATTATTGCAGGTATTTCAGAAATGCAGGGGTCGACTTACAATGCTATGCAGCTACTGACTAAGTTTTTCCACACGACTGGCAAAATTTATCCGTCTTGTGATACACCTTTAACGCTTCATGCTGTTTTTGCAGACGGAAGTGAGGTCGCTGGAGAAAGTCATCTTGCAGAACACCAAGGTATGATTGAGCGGGTTTATGTGACCAATACCTATAATGACCAAAAACCAACTGCTAGTCGCAAAGTGGTAGAGACGATTTTAGAAAGTGATATGGTTGTTTTGGGACCAGGGTCATTGTTTACCTCTATCTTACCCAATATGATGATTGAAGAAATTGGACAAGCTCTTTTAGAAACCAAGGCGGAGATTGCCTATGTCTGCAATATTATGACCCAGCGTGGTGAAACGGAGCATTTCACAGATAGTGACCACGTGGCTGTTTTGCACCGACATTTAGGAAAACGATTTATTGATACTGTTTTGGTGAATATTGAGGAAGTTCCTCAAGAGTATATGAATTCTAATAAATTTGATGAGTATTTGGTGCAGGTTGAGCATGATTTTAAAGGTTTGAAAGAGCAAGTACCTCGTGTCATTTCGTCTAATTTTCTTCGCTTGGAAAATGGCGGAGCTTTTCATGATGGTGAATCAGTCGTAGATGAACTCATGCAGATTATACGGGTGCGCAAATGAGTTTTACCATTAAAGTGAAAGAAGAACTGCTTGGTCTAGGCAAAAAAGATAAAACAGAATTATCTGCTATCATTAAGATGTCAGGCAGTTTAGGAATTTCTAGTCAAGGCTTAACATTGTCTATTACGACAGGAAATGCAAAAATCGCTCGTCACATTTATGAATTGTTGGCAGCTTTTTATCAAGTCAAATCGGATATTCGTCATCATCAAAAAGCGAATCTTCGTAAAAACCGTGTTTATACTGTTTTTTTAGACGAAGGTGTGGAACAAATTTTAGCCGATTTACATTTGGCAGACTCCTTTTTTGGGATTGAAGCAGGCATTGACCAAGCTATTTTATCAGATGATGAAGCGAGCCGAGCTTATTTGCGGGGAGCTTTTTTGTCAACTGGCAGTATGCGTGATCCAGATTCTGGGAAATATCAGCTGGAAATCTTGTCGGTCTATTCTGACCATGCGGAGGATTTAGCAGCCTTGATGCGAAAATTTTTATTGGATGCCAAGACAATTGAGCGCAAAAAAGGCTCAGTGACCTATCTGCAGCGAGCTGAGGACATTATGGACTTTTTGATTGTGATTGGGGCTATGGAAGCGATGACTGAGTTTGAGTCGGTCAAGGTCTTGCGAGAGGCTAGAAATGATCTGAATCGGACGAATAATGCGGAAACGGCGAATATTGCTCGAACGGTGACAGCTAGCATGAAAACCATTCATAACATTAGCAAAATCATTGACACAGTTGGTTTAGAGAGCTTGCCGGTTGATTTGCAAGAGGTAGCTTATCTGCGTGTCAATCATCCGGATTATTCTATCCAGCAGTTGGCAGAAAGTCTTAGTAAGCCTTTGACGAAAAGTGGTGTCAATCATCGCTTGAGGAAAATCAATAAAATCGCAAATGAGTTGTAGAAAATGCAAAGAAATGTGACTTATATATTATAGGTGGAATCAATTTGAGAATTTCCGTGAAAACTTTACAGTTTTCTCTTGAATATTTTCAAAAAATGTGATATAGTTATAAAAATTAAATAATCCTTTAAATCTGTCCCGTGAGGCAGACAAGGAGTCAAAGTATAAGATGGTGTAGCATAGTGAGGCTGTTAGCAGTTTCTCTATGCATACCTAGATTTTCTGAAGTCTCCTTGTGAAGGAGACTTTTTCTTTTATCTTTTTTATGCAGGAGGTTTTCCATGAAAACAAAAGAAGTTGTCGATGGTTTGACAATGAAACGTGCCATTACACGGATCACTTATGAAATCATTGAGCGCAACAAAGAGCTAGACAAGATTGTCTTGATTGGTATAAAAACACGGGGTGTTTACATTGCACAGCGGATTCAAGAACGATTAGCGCAACTTGAAAAGATTGATGTACCTATCGGTGAGTTGGATACCAAACCATTCCGCGATGATTTTAAAGTGGAAGAAGATACAACACATGTTCCTGTTGATATTACAGACCGCGAAGTTATCTTGGTAGATGATGTCCTATATACAGGACGCACTATTCGTGCTGCTATTGATAATCTAGTTAGCTTGGGACGTCCATCACGCGTGAGCTTGGCTGTTTTAGTAGACCGTGGGCATCGTGAGTTGCCGATTCGAGCAGATTATGTTGGAAAAAATATTCCGACAAGCCGAACAGAAGAGATTATTGTAGAAATGGTAGAACAGGATGGTCAAGACCGTGTCTTGATTACGGAGGAGTTATAAGAAAATGAGTCAAGATGTGAAATATGATGTACACGATATGCCAAAACCTGGTTTGCTTGTAGGATTATCCTTTCAGCATTTGTTTGCCATGTTTGGAGCAACGGTTCTTGTTCCGATTCTGGTCGGAATTGATCCAGCAGTTGCCTTGTTTTCAAGCGGTCTGGGAACCTTGGCGCACTTAACAGTTACCAAGTACAAAGTTCCAGCTTATATGGGGTCTAGTTTCGCTTATATCGCAGCTATGCAAATGTTGATGAAAACAGACGGTATCGCAGCAGTCGCTCAAGGTGCCATTACAGGTGGTTTGGTTTACTTCATTGTAGCTCTTATTGTGAAGTTCGCTGGGAATGCTTGGATTGATAAGATTTTGCCGCCAGTTGTTGTAGGACCAATCATTATGGTTATTGGACTAAGTCTGGCCAGCACAGCGGTAAACGATGTCATGTTAAAAGATGGTAAATACAATTTAACTTATTTCATCATTGGAATTGTCACTCTCTTTGCAGTCATCCTCTTTAATATCTATGGTAAAAAGATTGTTGGAATTATTCCCGTGCTGTTAGGCTTGATTGTCGGATATGTCTTCGCGCTCATTCTTGGAGCGGTAACAGGAGAAGAAATTATTTCCTTTGCAAAAGTCTCTCAAGCTTCATGGTTCCATGTCCCACCTATGCACCTTCCTTTCTTAGACTATAATGTAAAATTTTATCCAAGTGCGATTTTAACAATGGCTCCAATTGCATTTGTAACTATGACAGAGCACTTTGGTCATGTTATGGTATTGAATAGCTTGACCGGAAAAGATTTCTTTAAAGACCCAGGATTGGATAAAACTCTTGCCGGAGATGGTCTTGCACAAGTTATCGCTGGGATTTTCGGTGCGCCACCAGTAACGAGTTACGGTGAAAATATCGGTGTGATGGCTCTCAATAAAATCTATAGCGTTTATGTGATTGCAGGTGCAGCAGTACTTGCGATTGTGATGAGTTTTGTCGGAAAAGTATCGGCACTCTTACAATCCATTCCAACTCCAGTTCTAGGCGGTATTTCTATTGCGCTCTTTGGAGTCATCGCTTCTAGTGGTTTGAAAATTTTAATTGAAAAACAAACAGACTTTGATAATAAGAAAAATCTGTTAATTGCCAGTGTAATTTTAGTCGCAGGGATTGGCGGCTTAACGCTTCAACTTTCAGGTCTGCAAATTTCAGGGGTTGCCTTGTCAACCGTTCTTGGTATTGTACTCTATCTTATCTTGCCTGAACCTAAAAATTAGTTTGAATTCTTAATTTTATTGAAAGAAACGCTGTATCTAATAAAAGGAGAAATACACCATGTCATCTAATCAAATCGCTCTTAAAAACGTTGTCTCTATGGAAACTCTTACCAATGAGGAAGTCTTAAGTTTAATCAAACGTGGCATTGAATTTAAAAATGGAGCAAAAGCTCATTATGATGAACAGCATATTATCGCTAATCTCTTCTTTGAGCCCTCTACGCGAACACATAAAGCCTTTGAAGTAGCGGAATTAAAGCTAGGTTGTGACCTGTTGGATTTTGATTCAAAGACCAGCTCTATCAACAAAGGAGAGACCTTATATGATACGATTTTAACCATGTCAGCGCTCGGAGTGGATGTCTGTGTCATTCGTCATCCAGAAGTGGATTATTACAAGGAATTAGTCGAAAGTCCAACGATTACAACTTCAATTGTGAATGGTGGTGATGGCTCTGGACAACATCCGAGTCAAAGTTTGCTAGATTTGATGACCATTTATCAAGAGTTTGGGCATTTTGACGGCTTGAAGATTGCGATTGCAGGCGACTTAGATCATTCACGAGTGGCGAAGTCAAATATGCAAATCTTGAAGCGTCTGGGTGCAGAACTTTATTTTGCAGGTCCAGAAGTATGGAGAAGTGAAGAATTTGCAGATTATGGGCAATTTGTCACACTTGATGAAGTCGTTGACCAAGTAGACGTCTTAATGCTTCTGCGCGTGCAGCACGAGCGCCATGATGATGATTCACTCTTTTCAAAAGAAAATTACCATAAAATGCATGGTCTAACACAGGAACGATATGACAGATTGAAGGATACAGCCATCATCATGCATCCAGCTCCAGTCAATCGCGATGTTGAAATTGCAGATCATCTGGTAGAAGCTCCAAAATCACGGATTGTAGAGCAAATGACCAATGGTGTATTTGTCCGTATGGCAATTATTGAGTCTGTTTTAAATGGACGAAAAGAGCAATAGACACTAAGGTATTGCTGTAAGAACAAACGGAGGGGAAAATGGAAAAACGCTTGTTAATTCTGGAAGATGATACAGTATTTGAAGGAGAGGCATTCGGGGCTGATATAGATGTGACTGGAGAAATCGTCTTTAATACAGGTATGACTGGCTACCAAGAATCTATTACGGATCAGTCTTACAATGGGCAAATCTTGACTTTCACTTATCCGTTAATCGGAAATTATGGAATCAACCGCGACGACTATGAATCGATCACTCCCACTTGCAAGGGAGTGGTCGTTTATGAGTGGGCACGCCGAGCGAGCAATTGGCGCAATCAGATGACCCTAGACGAGTTTTTAAAAGTCAAAAAAATTCCAGGAATTGCTGGTATTGATACGCGGGCATTGACGAAAATCATTCGGCAGCATGGAACGATGAAAGCAACACTAGCCAATGTGGGCGACCAAATGGTGCATCTACAAGATCAGTTGAAAGCAACTGTTTTGCCGACTGATAATATCAAACAAGTTTCAACGAAAACATCGTATCCAGCACCGGGTTCAGGTCCTAGCATTGTGTTAGTTGATTTTGGATTGAAACATTCAATTCTTCGCGAATTAGCGGCACGCAATTGTAATGTGACAGTTGTTCCCTATGACACAAGTGCAGCAGACATTCTCAATCTTCATCCTGACGGTGTCATGTTATCCAACGGTCCAGGTAATCCAGATGATGTACCGCAAGTGCTAGACATGATTCGAGGGATTCAAGGTAAAATTCCTCTTTTTGGTATCTGCATGGGACATCAACTTTTTTGTAAGGCTAATGGAGCGCAGACTTATAAAATGAAATTTGGTCACCGTGGTTTTAATCATGCTGTCAGAGAGATTGCGACAGGGCGAATTGATTTTACCAGCCAAAATCATGGTTATGCTGTTAGTCGGGAAAATTTTCCGAGCGAGTTGCTGATTACATATGAGGAAATCAACGACAAATCTATTGAAGGTGTGCGGCATCGGTTTTTCCCTGCTTTTTCAGTGCAATTTCATCCTGATGCTGCACCAGGACCGCATGATGCCAGTTATCTCTTTGATGAGTTTATGGAAATGATTGATGCTTTTAAACAACAGCATAGTTCATTTTGAGCAATGGATTAGAAATAGGAGAAAGACATGCCAAAACGTACAGATATTCAGAAAATTATGGTGATTGGCTCTGGTCCCATTGTCATTGGACAGGCTGCTGAGTTTGATTATGCAGGAACGCAGGCTTGCTTGTCTTTGAAAGAAGAGGGCTACACGGTCGTTTTAGTTAATTCCAATCCTGCAACCATTATGACAGATAAGGAAATTGCTGATAAGGTTTATATTGAGCCAATCACGCTGGAATTTCTCACAAGAATTTTACGGAAAGAGCGACCAGATGCACTTCTACCGACTTTGGGTGGGCAAACAGGTCTCAATATGGCAATGGAATTATCTAAAGAAGGCATTTTGGATGAACTGGGTGTCGAACTTTTGGGAACCAAGCTGTCGGCTATTGATCAAGCTGAGGATCGTGATTTGTTTAAGCAGCTCATGGAAGAGCTGGAACAGCCTATTCCAGAATCTGAAATTGTAAATACAGTCGAAGAAGCGGTAGACTTTGCAGCGAAAATAGGCTACCCAGTCATTGTTCGCCCAGCCTTTACCTTAGGGGGAACTGGAGGCGGAATGTGTGCCAATGAGGAGGAATTGCGAGAGATTGCAGAGAATGGGCTGAAATTATCTCCGGTGACTCAGTGTTTGATTGAGCGCTCTATTGCTGGTTTCAAAGAAATTGAGTACGAAGTTATGCGTGATGCGGCTGACAATGCTTTGGTGGTCTGCAATATGGAAAATTTTGATCCAGTTGGTGTACACACAGGTGATTCCATTGTCTTTGCACCAACGCAAACTATTTCGGATTATGAAAATCAAATGTTGCGGGATGCTAGCTTGAAAATTATTCGCGCTCTAAAAATCGAAGGCGGCTGTAATGTTCAATTGGCATTGGATCCACATAGCTTTAATTACTATGTCATTGAAGTCAATCCGCGCGTGTCTCGTTCGTCTGCCTTAGCTTCTAAAGCTACAGGCTACCCTATTGCTAAATTGGCTGCAAAAATCGCCATTGGCTTGACGCTAGATGAAGTTATCAATCCGGTCACAGGCACAACTTATGCCATGTTTGAACCGGCTCTGGATTATGTGGTGGCTAAAATTCCACGTTTTCCTTTTGATAAATTTGAACATGGAGAACGTCATCTGGGAACGCAAATGAAAGCAACAGGAGAAGTCATGGCTATTGGACGTAATATCGAAGAAAGTTTGCTCAAAGCCTGTCGTTCTCTGGAAATTGGTGTTGATCATAATGAAATGCCAGAACTAAATCTAGTGGCAGATGATGATTTACTGGAAAAGGTCGTCAAAGCTCAGGATGATCGTCTTTTCTATATATCTGAAGCAATCCGCCGTGGCTATGATATCGAAGAAATTGCAAAACTAACCAAGATTGATTTGTTCTTTCTGGATAAGTTACTTCACATCCATGAATTAGAGCAGGAGTTAATGACTCATATTGGAGATGCAAATCTGCTTAGGCAGGCTAAGCAAAACGGCTTTGCAGATACTAAGTTAGCTCAGCTTTGGAAAACGACAGCAGAAGAAGTATGTCAATTTCGTAAAGAAGAGCAGGTTCTTCCAGTTTATAAAATGGTTGATACCTGTGCAGCTGAGTTTGAATCAAGCACACCATATTTTTATTCTACTTATGCTTTTGAAAATGAATCAATCAAGTCAGAAAAAGAGTCTGTTCTAGTGTTGGGATCTGGACCTATTCGGATTGGTCAAGGAGTAGAATTTGACTATGCGACCGTGCACTCGGTCAAGGCTATTCAAGCAACTGGCTATGAAGCTATTATTATGAATAGTAATCCTGAAACGGTCTCAACAGATTTTTCGGTTTCTGATAAGCTTTACTTTGAACCCTTGACTTTTGAAGATGTCATGAATGTCATTGAACTGGAAAAACCTAAGGGAGTTATCGTTCAGTTCGGTGGACAAACCGCTATTAATCTAGCTGAGCCATTGTCAAAAGCTGGTGTGAAAATTTTAGGTACTCAAGTAGCTGACCTTGACCGTGCAGAAGATCGTGATTTGTTTGAACAGGCTCTTAAGGATTTGAATATTCCGCAGCCACCAGGTCAGACAGCGACGAATGAAGAAGAAGCGGTAGCAGCTGCTCGTAAGATTGGTTTTCCTGTTTTGGTTCGTCCGTCCTACGTTCTGGGCGGTCGGGCTATGGAAATTGTCGAGAATGAAGTAGATCTTCGTTCTTATATGCGAACTGCTGTCAAGGCTAGCCCTGATCATCCGGTGTTGGTGGACTCTTACATTGTCGGTAAGGAATGTGAGGTAGATGCTATTTCAGACGGTCGTCAGGTCTTGATTCCAGGGATTATGGAGCATATTGAACGGGCTGGAGTTCACTCAGGTGATTCTATGGCTGTTTATCCTCCGCAAACCTTATCTGTTCAAGTGCAGCAGACTATCGCCGATTATACTAAGAAATTGGCTATCGGACTTCACTGTATCGGTATGATGAACATTCAGTTTGTCATCAAAGATGAGAAGGTTTATGTCATTGAGGTCAATCCTCGTGCTAGCCGGACGGTGCCATTCTTGTCGAAAGTGACAAATATTCCTATGGCACAGGTGGCAACTCAACTGATTTTAGGTCAAACTTTGGCGGAGCTAGGGTATGAAGACGGTCTTTATCCAGAAAGTCAAAATGTTCATGTTAAAGCTCCAGTCTTTTCCTTCACCAAGTTAGCTAAGGTTGACAGTCTTTTAGGACCTGAGATGAAATCTACAGGCGAAGTCATGGGGACTGATTCAACTCTTGAAAAAGCGCTTTATAAAGCTTTTGAAGCATCTTATTTCCACCTTCCTGCTTTTGGTAATGTCATTTTTACCATTGCTGATGATACTAAAGAAGAAGCATTGGCGTTAGCACGTCGCTTCTCAAATATTGGTTACAGTATTTTAGCCACGGAAGGTACTGCTAAATTCTTTAAAGAAAATGATATTCAAGCGCAATTGGTTGAAAAAATCGGTACAGATGATCGTAATGACATTCCTGCCTTTGTTCGCAAAGGTAAGGTTCAGGCGATTATCAATACAGTCGGAACGAAACGAACAGCAGATGAACACGGTCAGGCTATCCGTCAATCAGCCATTGAGCATGGAGTGCCGCTATTTACAGCACTTGATACAGCTGATGCCATGCTAAAGGTTTTAGAAAGTCGTAGCTTTATGACAGAAGCAATTTAGAGCGGTATTCTTTTTGTCATGATATTAAGTTCTTTTTTTAAAAGCTCTTGACAAATCTATTTATCTATCTTATACTTAATACAATTAAATACAACTTTAATCATGTCCTGTGAGGCATAAAAGTAATCGTTAAAATGGATTAGTGCGCTAATCTACTATTTTACTGTAAACTTTTGGCTCGGGATTTCCTGAGCTTTTTGATTTTTAAGGCTGTATTCAATTAATAAATGTAGTCTGTGAGCTACGATTAAGGAGAATGTGCATGTCTTTAGACAAAAATAATAAGCGAGCATTAGTTGCTGCAATTGTTGCATCAGGAACAGACGACTTAAATGTCATGTTCTTAGCTTTTTCGATGTCGTCTATCATTTCAGAATTGGGCGTTACAGGGGCCCAAGGTGGCTGGATTGCGACGATTACCAATCTAGGAATGTTGGTTGGTGGTTTGCTCTTTGGCATACTGGCTGACCGTTATCACAAGTTCAAAGTCTTTAAATGGACGATTGTTATTTTTTCATTGGCGACAGGACTGATTTACTTTACACAAAATATTTATTATCTCTACCTCATGCGTTTCATTGCTGGGATAGGTGTTGGCGGAGAGTATGGAGTTGCCATTGCGATCATGGCAGGAATTGTTCCTGTTGGAAAAATGGGACGCATTTCATCTCTAAACGGAATTGCAGGTCAAATCGGTTCCATTACTTCAGCGCTGTTAGCAGGTTGGCTGGCACCGGCACTTGGCTGGAAAGGCCTTTTCCTCTTTGGACTTGCGCCTATTGCCTTGGTTTTGTGGATGATATTAGCGATTGACGATGACCATATTCGAGATAATGGCAATGTGAAATCAACGGCAAAAGAACGCCAGCCTATTAAAATGAGCGAATTGTTTAAAACACCAGCTCTAACAGCTCAGACGGTAGCACTAATGGTCATGACGACGGTACAAATTGCTGGGTATTTTGGGATGATGAACTGGCTTCCAACCATTATCCAAACAAGCCTGCATATTTCTGTAAAAGATTCCTCACTTTGGATGGTCTCAACGATTTTGGGAATGTGTCTGGGAATGCTCACTTTCGGTCAAATCCTTGATAAATGGGGACCAAGATTTGTTTATTCAATCTTTCTTTTAGCTTCTTCTATGTGTGTTTACCTCTTCCAATTCGCCAATTCAATGCCAGCCATGATTGTCGGTGGTGCGATTGTCGGCTTCTTTGTAAACGGTATGTTTGCTGGTTATGGCGCGATGATTACGAGATTGTATCCAGCTCACATTCGCTCCACGGCTAATAATGTCATCTTAAATGTTGGCCGAGCAATTGGAGGATTTTCATCTGTGATTATTGGGAAAATTTTAGATATCTCGAGCGTTTCAATGGTCATGATTTTCCTAGCAAGCCTTTATTTGATTAGCTTTGCTGCCTTGTGGACGATTAAGAATTTAAAAGCAGAACGTTACTCACTGTTAGGAGAAGAATTAGTCGCAAAAGAAGCGTAGTATACCAAGTTTTAATGAAAGTCTGTTCATTTGAATGACAGGCTTTTTACATTTCATGATATAATGAAATCAGGCAAGTATAGGAGAAAATAGGATGAATTTTAAACAGCTGTCGTATTTTCAGGATATTGTTCGTACAGGGAGTTTTACAGAAGCAGCAGAAGAAAATTTTATTTCGCAATCAGCCATGTCCCAACAGATGAAGTCGCTGGAAGAGGAGCTTGGTGTGACCCTTTTTGAACGAAAAAATCGCGGATTTCATTTAACGAGAGCTGGGAAATTTTTTTATCAAAAAAGTCAACGGTTGCTAGAAGATTATAATGGCTTGGTAGCTGATACACAAGTTTTGACAGGAACACAGCCAGTTTCCATGCGGATAGGTCTATTGTGGGGAATGACAGAAAGCGTACTGCCCCAGATTTTAGCTGAATTCAAAGAGCGTTTTCCAAGTGTTCAGTTGGAGATCATGGTAGGAAGTCATGAAGAGATTGGCACGGCACTGCGCCAGCAAAAGTTGGATATGACCATTAGCGACCAGCGAAAAGCATTTTCTGGCAATTATGCGAATATTTGCTTAACTTCTTTCCCGCTTTATATCAGAGTTGGACATACTCATCCTTTATCCCAATCAAAATCTGTTCAGATGAAAGACTTGCAGGTCTATCCAGCTTTGTTATTAGCTGTGAAAGGACAGGAAAAGATAGAATCTGATTATTATCGTGACAATCTTGGTTTTCAGTCGGAATTTAATTTTGCTTATTCTCCAGAAGAAGCAGCATTGCAACTCATGGTTTCTACTGCTTATTTTCCTTTTGAAAAAATGACTACTAAGGCAACTTCAAACCTTTATTGCGAATATTGCGAATTTCCTCTTTTGCAGAATCAGCAACCGATAGAGCGAGACTATTTTCTTTTTTATCATTTGGAGCATGCTCATCCTTACACAGAAGATTTTTTAGAAATTGCTAAACGTTATTTCAGATAAGTTTTTCTTATCTGATTTTTCTTGTAATTCAAATTGATTTGTCAAAAGCAAAGCCGTACAATAAGAAATGTAAAGAAGAAAGTGAGGAAATATCATGGATATTGATAATAAAGTCTCTTTTCCGGATTTGCTAGGCTTATCTGAAACGGATCCAGAATTTGTTGCACTTTTTAAGCAATTCGCTTTTCAGGAAGTGCCGAAAGACCTCCCCTTCTCATTAGATGAAAGAAGATATTACTTAGCCACTTTAGCTGTTTTAGTTGGCAGTCAAGGGCTTGAAGCCTATAAAGAGATTCTTCCCGTTGCTTTGGACAATGGGGTGAAAGCCGTGGAAGTCAAAGAATTGCTGTATCAAGCGGTTGCTTATCTAGGTCTTAGTCGGGTTTATGCCTTTTTCGCACCAACGAATACGATTTTTACCAATCAAGGAATGTCACTTCCTTTGGCTAGCCAAAAAAATCCGAAAAATCAAACTCGTTTAGAAGCTGGTGAAGAAGCTCAGATTGCAATTTTTGGCGACCAAATGAAAGGTTTTGCGACAAAGGGAGAGCCGGATGTACGCCATATCAACAAATGGTTAGTCGATAATTGTTTCGGTGATTACTATACTCGCTCTAGCCTTGATTATGCTGAGCGTGAATTATTGACATTCTGTTATCTTTATTCTCAAGGGGGCTGTGAACCGCAGTTGAAGGGACATATTGCAGCCAATCTTTGCTTGGGAAATGATAAAACGTTGTTAATTGCAGTCATCTCTGCCTGTATCCCTTATATTGGTTATCCGCGTACTATCAATGCACTTAGCTGTATCAACGAAGTTGCAAATGCACAACAGTAAATTTATCACAAAGGAAGTAGAAAAATGAAATATCAAACAAAAGAAGCCTTTGATAAGGCAAATCATTTCGGACTTGGTGCATCAAATGATGCTTATGCTCAATACTTTATCGGTCAATCGTATCTAAATGCCCTCGGTGCAACAAAAGATGGTGTAATCGCCCTTCATAATGTTACTTTTGAGCCTGGCTGTCGAAATAATTGGCATATTCACCATGCTAGCAAGGGTGGTGGACAAATTTTGATTTGTACGGCTGGTGAAGGTTGGTACCAAGAAGAAGGAAAAGAAGCCGTTAGTTTATCTGAAGGCTCTGTGGTCGTTATTCCAGCTAATGTAAAACATTGGCATGGCGCTAAGAAAGATTCTTGGTTCAGCCATATAGCGCTTGGTGTTCCTGGGGAAGATTTATCAAATGAATGGTGTGAAGCCGTCTCAGACGAGGAATATAATCAATTAAAAGATTAGAAAGTTACTATTAGCATGATAAAAGTTCTTATTTTAGGAGCCAATGGGCAAATTGCTCGTTTGGTGATTCCAAGATTATTACAGGAAACAGATGTACATTTGACGCTTTATTTGCGAAAAAGTGCTCGTTTATAGTCACTTGAAAGTGAGCGAGTGGATGTTCTTGAAGGGGATGTCAATGATTTTGCAGCCTTGACAAAAGCTATGAAAGGTCAAGATATTGTTTACGCCAATCTTGATGGACAGTTTGAGCCTATGGCGGCAAATATTGTTAAAGCAATGGAAGAGAATCAAGTTCTTCGCTTAATTTATGTAACAGGACTTAGTTTGTATCATGAAGTGCCAAGAGAGTTTGGTCGTTGGGTGGAAGAAAGTATCGGTTCAGACATTATGGATGATACTCGTCGCGCAGCGAAAATTATTTAAGATTCTACTGTTAATTATACGATTTTACGCGCTGCTTATATAACAAACAACCCTGACATTGACTATGAATTAACAGAAAAAGGAGAGCCTTATAAGGGAACAATCATTTCAAGAGCAAGTATTGCAGATTTGATTGTTCGTACCATAAAAGAACCGTCTTTACATAACTACGCAAGTCTAGGTATTTAAAAGTCAGGAACAGACGGCGACAGAGCTATGTATTAAAGAAAACAGCACAAACCTATGGTAAGAAAGTTTGTGCTGTTTTTAATTGCGTGATTTTATTTCATTTTAAATGATAGGATAACAGTTTCTCACTACACATAAAAAAATGAGAATGCTAGAAAAAACTCCCACCGCAGTACAATAAAAGGATTCAAGCCTATTGTAAAGCGACAGGAGAAAATATAGCATAAAAATTTCATTGTTTATCACATATAAGAGTGGAACAGATGGTTATGATTTACTTATCAAATTGAACTTCTTCTAACAGGTACTCAATGAATTTATCCCCCATTTTAGACAAACTAGCTTTTTCGTGTTTGATATAAACCAGCTCAATAGAGTCATCAATATCTAGCGGAATGGAAACAATATTGTCACCGTTGAGATTGCTGTTGAGAATACCAGTTGCGATAGTGTAGCCGTCAAGACCAATCAAAAGATTGAAAAGGGTTGCTCGGTCACTGACGACGATCGATTTTTTATGGTGTTCTTGGGATAGGATTTCTTCTGAAAAGTAAAAGGAATTGTGGGTGCCTTGGTCATAGCTCAGATAAGGAAAATCTTCTAGATCAGCTAATTGCACCAGTTTTTTCTTTGCTAGAGGATTGCTCTTGCTGACAAAGATATGGGGCTGTGCGGTAAAGAGATGAGTGGCAATCAAGTGATTGTCATCTAGCATTTTGGAGAGGACATCGCGGTTGTAGCTGTTGAGAAATAGAACACCAATTTCACTACGGAAATTTTTGACGTCATCAATGATTTCCCAAGTTCGGGTTTCCCGCAGGAAGAGCTCGTACTTTTCCATGTCACTCTTTTTGAGCAGAGATACGAAAGCATTGACCACAAAGGCGTAGTGTTGTGAGGAAACGCTGAAAAGTTCTCGGTTAGCAACGGGATTTTTATAACGTTCTTCCAGCAGCTGGGTTTGCTCTACTACCTGACGAGCATAGGAAAGAAATTCCATGCCGTCCTTAGTCAAGGTAATGCCCTTGGGATTGCGGATGAAAATCTCAATACCCATTTCATTTTCCAAATCACGCACAGCATTAGACAGACTTGGCTGGGTGATGAATAATTGTTTGGCAGCTTCGTTCATACTGCCCGTTTCGACGATTTTGATAATATAATGTAATTGCTGAATTCTCATAAGCCTATTTTATCACATTAGCATTGACAAAACACTTGTTAAGTTGTAAAATATGTTAAATTTAACCTTTAAGAAAGTCCAGCGAGGCTTCCAAGGTTTCAGGTGAAGGAAGAGTGGGAACAAGTCTGCTCTCTATTTTCGTGAGACCTTGCGTGTGTATGCGAGGTCTTTTTTGGTAAAGAAATGAGGTAGAAATGGTAAGTAGTTCGTGTAAGAAAAGATTTGGAAAAATCATGTTGGAGAAGATGAACATTGTGCATCAAGAGGAAATTGCTCCGCGAATTTTTGCTATGGATTTACAAGGGGAAATGGTTAGCCAGATGAAGGCTGGGCAGTTTCTACATATTCGAGTCCCAGATGATACAAAGCTTCTACGGCGACCTATTTCAATTTCAGAGATTGATAAAGAGAGAAAAATTTGTCGGATTATTTACAGGATAGAAGGGGCAGGCACAGAAATTTTTTCTAAATTGCAGAAGGATTTTCAGTTGGATGTCATGGGTCCTCAAGGAAATGGGTTTGATTTATCTGGTTTGGACATTGAAGATACAGCCTTAATCATAGGAGGCGGTATTGGTGTTCCGCCTTTACTACAAGTAACAAAAGAATTACATAGTAAAGGGGTCAAGGTCACTTCGGTTCTTGGATTTGCAACAAAAGCCGCCGTTATTTTGGAAGAAGAGATGAAAAAATACGGTCGTGTCATCGTAACAACAGATGACGGTTCTTATGGTCGCAAAGGCTATGTTTCCTCTGTTGTGAATGAGTTGCCAGAAAGTTTTACAGCGGTTTATGCTTGCGGTGCCCCTGGTATGCTCAAATATGTTGATGAAACATTTCGTAGTCATCCGCGAGCTTACATTTCTATGGAGTCACGAATGGCTTGTGGAATGGGGGCTTGCTATGCTTGCGTACTTCATGTGGCTGGTGAGGATCAATCAGTCAATAAGCGTGTCTGTGAAGATGGTCCAGTTTTTGAGACTGGTACAGTTTTGGTGTAGGAGGTGAACATGTCGAAAAATCGTTTAGCAGTTTCTCTTCCGGGTTTGGAATTAAAAAATCCAATTATTCCAGCTTCGGGCTGTTTTGGTTTTGGTCAGGAATATGCCAAATATTATGACCTAGATGTGCTTGGCTCAATCATGATTAAAGCAAGCACGCAGAATCCTCGTTTTGGCAATCCGACACCGCGCGTGGCGGAAACACCAGCTGGTATGCTCAATGCTATTGGTTTGCAAAATCCTGGTGTAGATGTGGTGTTAGCAGAAAAGCTTCCTTGGTTGGCTCAACATTATCCTAATCTGCCGATTATTGCTAATGTTGCTGGATTTTCTAATGAAGAATATGCTTTTGTTGCGGGAAAAATTTCTCAAGCACCAAACGTTAAAGCAATCGAACTCAATATTTCTTGCCCTAATGTGGATCATGGCAATGGAGGATTATTGATTGGGCAAGTGCCGGATTTGGCATACGAGGCTGCGAAGGCAGCAGTAGATGTATCGGAAGTGCCGGTCTATGTGAAATTGACACCTAGTGTAGCAGATATTACGCAGATAGCTATGGCAGTTGAAGCTGCAGGAGCAACAGGATTTACTATGATTAACACCTTGGTTGGTATGCGATTTGATTTAAAAAGCAGAAAACCCATTATTGCAAATGGAACGGGTGGGATGTCAGGACCAGCTGTTTTTCCAGTCGCCTTGAAGTTAATTCGTCAGGTAGCCCAATCCAGCAGTTTGCCAATCATTGGTATGGGTGGAGTAGATTCAGCAGAAGCAGCCATTGAAATGTTTATTGCGGGAGCATCAGCTATTGGTGTTGGCACGGCAAATTTCACTGACCCTTATGCTTGTCCTAATATCATTGAGAACCTACCTAAGGTTATGGATAAGTATGGCATTGAAAGTTTGGAAAGTCTGCGAGCAGAAGTTAGAGAAAATTTTCTTGCTTAATTGATGTTTTACTTGACAAGAGATAAAGTAAATTATAAAATAATTGAAATAAAACCTTTAAAGAAGTCCAGAGAGGCTACTAAGGAAGATACGGTTAAAATGGCAGTTTCTGCCAATTTTCGTGTAACCTTGCCTCGGGCAAGGTTTTTCTATAGCTCGTAATAAGGCAAATTTAGAGCTATTGATGATTAGCTAGTGCTACTAAGCAACTTCACCGTTTGATGTAGTATAGTCAGTATTGAAAGGTGGCAGAGCTAGAGATTCTGTCAAAAGGTTAAAAATGGCGAAAAGCCTATAAAAAGGAGAAGAATCCATGCGTGAAGAACGTCCTATTATTGCCCTTGATTTTCCGTCATTTGATGATGTCAAGGAGTTTTTAGAGCATTTTCCAGAAGACGAAAAGTTATATGTCAAAATCGGTATGGAATTTTTCTATGCCATTGGTCCGGAAATTGTGCATTATCTGAAAGGTTTGGGACACAGCATTTTCCTAGATTTGAAATTGCACGACATTCCAAATACAGTACGCTCTGCCATGTCAGTTTTGAGAACCTTTGGGATTGATATGGTGACGGTTCATGCGGCAGGTGGCGTGGAAATGATGCGAGAAGCCAAGAAGGTTTTAGGTGATCAGGCAAAGCTCGTAGCAGTGACCCAGCTAACTTCTACCAGTGAGGAAGATATGAGGGATTGCCAAAATATCCAAACAACTGTTTCAGAATCTGTAGTCAACTATGCCTGCAAAGCTAAGGAAGCTGGACTGGACGGAGTTGTTTGTTCGGCTCAGGAGGTTAAGCTGATTAAATCCGCAACATCAGAAGATTTTCTGTGCGTCACTCCAGGTATTCGACCAGCTGGTTCTGAAATCGGAGATCAAAAACGGGTTATGACGCCGCAAGAAGCTCATCAAATTGGTAGTGATTACATTGTGGTTGGGCGTCCAATCACACGAGCAACTGATCCAGTAGCTGCTTACCGAGCTATAAAGGCGGAATGGGTGAATGGTTAGAAAAATCTATCGAGCAATCATTGATAGACCAATAGGTTACAAAGACAACTTTGGCAATTGTTATCCTATCAACTATGGTTATATTCCGGATTTATTTGCTGGAGACGGCGAAGAACAAGATGTTTATATCATTTCGGAAAAAATACGAGAACCTTTGGAATCTTTTGAAGGAGAATTGATTGCTGTTATTCACCGACAAAATGATGTGGAGGATAAGTGGGTACTGACCTCTACAAATGAGAATATTACCATAGAAGATATTAAAGAAAAGACATATTTTTTGGAACAATATTTTGCTTCCACTATTGAATTATTGTAAAGGAGAAATCATGACTTTAGCAAAAGATATTGCCCGTGACTTACTGAAAATTGAGGCTGTTTACTTGAAACCGGAAGAGCCTTTCACTTGGGCGAGCGGTATCAAGTCTCCAATTTATACAGACAATCGTGTGACCTTAGCCTATCCAGAAACGCGGACGTTGATTGAAAATGGCTTTGTAGAGAAAATCAAGGCTGAATTTCCAGAAGTAGAAGTGATTGCTGGAACAGCGACAGCGGGTATTCCTCATGGTGCTATTATTGCAGACAAGATGAATCTGCCCTTTGCCTATATTCGTAGCAAACCAAAAGATCATGGGGCTGGAAATCAGATTGAAGGTCGGGTAAAATCAGGTCAAAAAATGGTCGTGGTTGAGGATTTGATTTCAACTGGTGGTTCTGTTTTGGATGCTGTTGTAGCAGCGAAGCGGGAAGGTGCAGATGTCATTGGAGTAGTGGCTATTTTCACTTATGAATTACCTAGAGCAGAAAAGAATTTTTCAGATGCAGGTGTGAAATTAGTAACCTTATCTAACTACACTGAATTGATCAATCTGGCAGAACAAGAAGGCTATGTTTCAGCAGAAGGTTTGGCTCTACTTGAGAAATTTAAGCATGATCAAGAAAATTGGCAGGGATAAGAAAGATGAATCTAATAGAACTAAGTAGGAAGTATCCTCAGGCAGAAGTTTGGGCACATCCAGATGAATTTCCAGACTTATATGATTTGACATTGAGAGGAATTAAGCAAGCGACAAGTTCTTGGTTTGAAGAGTATGAAAAAGACAAGGTATCGTTACCTAAAGTTGGAGAAGTCTCCATCATGCTAGATAGAATGGAGAATCCTAGTCGAGCCTTGGTTATGGTGACAAAAAAAGTTCTTGTTCGTCCCTTTCATCAAGTGACAGCAGAAGAAGCTTTTTTAGAAGGGGAAGGCAATCGTAGTTTAAGAGATTGGCAGACTATTTTTGGTGATTATTGGCGTAAAACCTTGCCAGAAGAAGGATTAGAATTTTCAGAGTCTGGTTTGGTTGTTACAGAAATTTTTACTGTTTTAGAAGATTATCTTTTAGACAATGAAGAAAACGGACGTAGCAAGTAATTTAACGTTAAGCAGCAATCTGACGATTGTTGTTTTTTAAAATAGCGAAACACTGTAGATTTTGTTATAATATCCCTATGCTAAAAATGTACTCTTTTTTCTTTGGAATCTTGCAAAAAATCATGTTACTGATTGGCTTGCATTGGTTTTTTACTGCGATTATTCATCTAGGGACAATTTCTAGTCTGGCTTTGATTGGAGTGGCGATACTAGCGTTTCTGGCTTATCGTTATCTAGAAAATGTTAAAAAATGCTACCACTACCTGATGAAGCACAAAGTTGCTATTATGATAGCGGTGATTGTATTTCAGCTAGCCATGCTTTTATCTGCTCAGTTGTTGATTCGGCGAGATGCAGCAGTTGTTTTTAACGGTGCTTTCAAATACTTAAAGGAATCTTCTATTTCCAGTTATTTGACACGCAATCCTAATAACTTGTTTCTCTTTTTGTATGAGCGCTTTTTTTATAATATCTTTGGAAGCTCAGCTTTATGGATTTTGCAGGGATTAAATATATTTTATGCTGATATAACAGCACTCATTTTGTACAAGGGAATGAAAAAATATGTGAGCAAGCCTGCTGCTGATATGACATTTAGTTTGTATGTCTTGCTAGTTGGCTTTTCACCTTATTTTTATTCGATGTACACGGATATATGGCCTCTTCCGCTCATTGCTTTACAAATATTCTTACTTTTTGATTTATTTGAACTTCAATGGCAGGATAAGAGAGGACTCTTCATAAAGACAATCGGATTGGGCTTGATAAGTGGTCTTGCAGTTCTGATTCGACCAACTGTGTTGATTATTATTATGGCAGGTTTTATGGTGCTGTTGTTCAAAAAGGAATGGAAGAAATTTATCCTAATCTTTTTCACCTTTCTCCTATCGTTTGGCGTAACTTCTATCGGCGGAAACTATCTGAAAGCGACACAAACAGAAGTGACATTGATACAAGAGAAAGGATTGTCTAAAAGTCCTCTGCTCTTTATTGACTTAGGGTTGACTTTTATTGGACACGATCAAGAAGACATGAAAGAGGGCTTGCTTCAATACATTGATGTGGATCAGAGAGAACAATATAATAATGGAATGTTTAAGCAAGAAAATGTAAAAAAAGAAATCAAACGACGTTTAAAAGAGTATTCGTTTTTTGGATTTCTCAATCATCTTTACTATAAGCATTCATTAACTGTTTCAGAAGGAACTCTAGGCTGGTTATATCGAGATGTGGAATGTGAAAAAACGCCTTATATCTCCCCTCTTTATCCTTATACAAAAAAGAATCTTGTGGCACAGTTTATCAGAACTTATTTTTTGAGTGTGGATAAGAGTGAGTATCGGTATTATGAGATTGTGAAGCAGGTTATTTGGATTGTGATGAGTCTGGGTCTTGTTTTTGCCTTGTGGAAATATCGTGCAGATGATAAACTCAATATGCTCAGTCTTGCAGTCTTTGGTGGTTTGTTGTTTTTGCTCATTTTTGAAGGTGGAAAGACGCGGTATTTAATACAATTTTTACCGCAAATCATCATATTGTCTGCATTAGGATTGACTAAATATTTACCGGATTGGTTAAAAAGTAAGAAAGGAGAAAAGATAAAATGAGAAAATCGTTTTACACTTGGTTGATGACGGAGCGCAATCCCAAAAGCAAAGCACCGAAGGCGATTTTAGCAGACTTGGTGTTTCATGAAACAAATTTCCCTAAGCACACGGCTGATTTTGATGAAGTTAGCCGTTATTTGGAAGAACATGCTGACTTTTCCTTTAATCTTAGCGATTTTGATGCGATTTGGGAAGACTATCAGGCTCATTAGTTCGGAGAAATGATAGAATTTTCCGAGTTACTTTGCTATAATAATAGTAAATAATGTGAAGAAAGAGGTTCTTTATTTGCAAGAACATTCAGTAGAAATTACCTTACAGCATCCGGATGATGCTTTTCATCTTTTTGGTTCCAATGAACGTCACTTGCGTTTAATGGAACAGGAGTTACAGGTAACCATTCATGCAAGGACGGAGGTTGTCCAGATTATCGGTAGCGAAGCAGCTTGTGAGGAGACTCGCCAGGTGCTTCAAGCTCTGCTAGTCTTAGTCAACCGTGGAATGACGATTGGAACACCAGATGTAGTGACGGCTATTACAATGGTCAAAAATGGTGAAATTGATAAGTTTGTGGCTCTGTATGAGGAAGAAATTATCAAAGATTCTTATGGCAAGCCCATTCGTGTCAAGACCCTAGGGCAGAAAGTGTATGTCGATAGCATTAAGAACCATGATGTTGTCTTTGGGATTGGACCAGCAGGAACAGGTAAGACTTTTCTTGCCGTAACTTTGGCTGTGACAGCGCTGAAGCGAGGGCAGGTCAAACGGATTATATTGACTCGTCCGGCGGTTGAAGCTGGTGAGAGTCTAGGATTTTTACCAGGGGATCTAAAAGAAAAAGTAGACCCTTATCTACGACCAGTTTACGATGCATTGTATCAGATTTTAGGCAAGGATCAAACAACGCGCCTTATGGAGCGAGAAATCATAGAGATAGCCCCCTTGGCTTACATGCGTGGACGAACATTAGATGACGCTTTTGTCATCTTAGATGAAGCGCAAAATACGACTATTATGCAGATGAAGATGTTTTTGACACGACTTGGTTTTAATTCAAAGATGATTGTCAATGGGGATATTAGCCAGATTGATTTGCCGAAGAATAGTAAATCAGGTCTCATTGATGCAACAGAGAAATTGAAAAATATCAAGCAAATTGATTTTGTTTACCTGTCAGCCAAGGACGTTGTGCGTCATCCTGTGGTTGCAGAGATTATCCAAGCCTATGAACATTCTACTGAAGTGGTGCATCATCATTTTTCTAAAGAAGAAAATTCAAGTTTGACCAATTCCAAAATCGTCGGCGAGCCAGCCAAGGAGTCAGAAGATGATGAAGGAAAAGCTCTTGACTAATCTGGACAAGTTGCACACGACTGATTTTGAGGAAGTACGCTTGCAAAAGAATCTGCTACGTGACTGATGACTATCAATGCATCTTCCTATGTCATAATCACAGGACACAGAAAGTAAGAATTAAAAAATGATTGACCAACTATCTAAGTATTACAGTTGTAGAATACTAACTGAAAAGGATATCCCAAGTATTTTATCTTTATATGAAAGCAATCCTCTATATTTTCAGTATTGTCCACCAAAGCCAAATTTGGCAAGTGTAAAAGAGGACATACTTCGTCTACCTGAAGGTAAAGCTAAGGCTGATAAGTTTTATGTTGGATTTTGGAATGGCTCTGACCTTGTGGCTGTTATGGATTTTGTCTATGCATATCCTGATGAGGAGACTGTTTTTATTGGTTTGTTTATGGTTGATCAAGCCTATCAGAGGAAAGGGATTGGCAGTCAGATTGTGACAGAAGCACTAGCTTATTTTACTAAGAACTTTCGAAAAGCACGTTTGGCTTATGTTAAGGGAAATCCTCAATCTCGGCATTTTTGGGAAAAGCAGGGCTTTAAACCAATTGGATGCAAGGTTAAGCAAGAACTCTATACGGTTGTTATCGTTGAACAGAGCTTAGGAGATTAGAAATGGCATCAAGTAAGAACTATTTGGAATTTGTTTTGGAGCAATTATCAGAATTAGATGATGTGACTTACCGTTCCATGATGGGAGAGTATATTCTTTACTTCCGTGGCAAGATTATTGGCGGCATTTATGATAATCGCTTTTTAGTTAAACCCGTGCAAGCAGTCTTAGATAAGATTGACCAACCTTCTTTTGAGTTTCCATACGAAGGTGCCAAAGAAATGATTTTAGTGGAAGACCTTGAAAATCAGGTGTTTCTAGAAGATTTAATTTTAGCCATGTATGATCAATTGCCGCTACCTAAACCTAAAAAGAAAAAATAAATGGAATGAAGCAAAGAGGTGGATTTGAAAGCTCTTTTCTTATAGTTATACGACTTAAAATGATAAGTAAAAAAGAGTCTGGGACAATAGCGTCTCAGACTCAAATTATTTTTATAATAAATGAGCAGTGTAGTAGGTGATTGTTCAAAAAAACTGCTTAAAAGGTGGTGTATAGGACCTGCGAAGCAAGTTGGCATATCCTTTTATTTTCAAAACTTATACTAAATCAGCGATATCAGTGTAGTCGCGATTGAGCCCTTCTGCAACTGGTCGGTTAGTAATATATCCTTTATAAGTAGTCACTCCTTGTTGTAGCCCCAAATCATCTGCTATAGCTTGTTCAAAACCTTTGTCAGCCAAAGCTTCAATGTAAGGAAGTGTTACATTTGTCAGGGCAAGAGTTGATGTACGGGCAACAGCACC
>ERZ773006.89-NODE-89-length-54129-cov-15.016_pt1 | contig 54129 bp, 109 predicted proteins | sample MGYA00580843_ERZ773006 | MGnify/ENA primary metagenome ERZ773006 (study PRJEB29015, sample SAMEA2738011) | human oral metagenome | biome: human oral; feature: human-associated habitat; material: dental | place: China | collected 2052 ...
AAAAACATATTAAATTTATTTATTGGAAGTTGTTTATCGACTTTAATTACTATTTTAGGTTCTCTAGGAATTACTTATTTTGCAACATCTAAATAAAAAATTAATTAATCATTTCGTTAATAATTCTTTTAATAATAATATTTATATTTATAAAGTCGGAAATATTAATTATTTTGTTAAAGAAATTAAACGTTGGAAAGAAATTGATTTACAGAAAAGAGAATCTAATGGTAATTATTTATTTATAGCTAGAATAGAAATTGATTCTAATAAAAAAAGAAAATTATAATTTTATAAGACAACGCCAATTTGAAAATAATATTAAATATGTTTTTAATTTAATTTTATTGAATAAAGTATATAGAAATGATTAGTAAAAAATTAATTAAAAAAATTCTGAAGAATATAGTATATTATATAAAATTAATAGGTATTGTTATCATATATGTATTCCAGAATTTAATTATATTTTTTGCTATAAATATACTGGAAAAATTAGATATCTTGCGCCTATTTTTATTATAAAATTATTATTCAGAAGTAAAAATTATAAAATTTCATCTAATAAAGAAAAATATTCAAAAAATATAATTAACATGTTTTTATATTGTAAACTTATTAAAAATGAAAATTAAATTAATTAAATCTTTTTTAGATTTAAAACAAAATAAAATATGTTCATTAGAATAACATATGAAAAAGGTGAATAATGGAATTAGTATATTTTGATATAACATTTATTAATAAAGAATATGTTATACCTGAAGAATTTTATAGTTTTATCTTAACTAATGATTATTATGAATTTGAAGAATATTCTACTAGTATTATTAAAAAATATACTGATGAAGAAATTAAAAGAAAAAATTGTAAAAAATTTGCTATTACTTTTAAAGGATCAAAATTCTATAAATGGTTAACTGATGTTGAAGCAGAAGAAGTATCTAAAGAAAATGTTGTTATATCTCCTATTTTTATGTTGACTGCGAATAAATTAATGAGCAATAAATATAAAATTAATAAAATTATGACAACACTTAGCAGTCGTTATGAATATGCAAAATTTAAAGATTTGGTTGGAGATAAAGGTATATTATATGTCGATATAATTAAATTCTCTTATAGTGATATTAATTATTATTTAAAAATTAATTTAAATGGCAAAGATTTTAATTTATCTAATACTTCAACTTATGATCAAGAAAAATATGATCAAATTAAAAAGGCTATATCAGAAACTAATAATAAATATAAAGATTTTAAAGTCAATGAAATTTTAAAAGAAGTAGAAAAAGAATATAATAATACTGTTATTAGTGAGGAAATTATTTATTAAGGTGAATAACATGAAGCATGGATTATTTAGTTCTATTATAGCAGCGTTTTTATTAACGTGTTTTATTATGATCTGTGGATTATATAATTATGAATTAACAACATTAAGATTATTAATATTGTCTGCTGTTTATTCACTTATTTATTGTATCATATATTATGTATTAAAGGATTAATAATATTATGGATATGAAAATACTTAATATGTATTATACTAATCTAAAAAATAATATGTTATCTTTAAAAGAAGAATTATTTAAAATGTTATTTCTTAAAGAAGGATTAATCACTTATTCTGAAGATATTAATAATGATACACTTAAAGTATTAGTATATTTATATCAATTAATTTTGAATCACGAAACTGAACCGATCGAAATTTTCTATAAATTATTTGAAAAATTCGATCTTAATTTTAATGAATTACAAAATATTGTGTCTGATTATAATTATGTTATTAAAAAAGGTAATACTAATATTTCAGTTACTAATATTAAAAATATTCAAGCAATGTTACGTGATATTCAAATGAATTTTAGCATGTTAGGATATCAAGAATATTAAAGGCGTTCATAAAGGCGCACATAAGGAGAATATGATTAATTTTTTTAAATTAAATATAAAAGATACAATCCTTGAAAATCAATATAATTTAAAAAATAAGAAAATAAGAATTATTTTAGTGTATAATCCTAAGAAAATTTATTTTGAAATAAATAATATTACAGATTTTAATGACAATAAAACAATTATGTTATTACCTATATTTAATTTTGAAATTAAAAAGTACAATTTTGAACATAAATTTCTTACTAATGATATCGATTTATTGCACGTCAATGATAAAGAAATTCAAATCATATATTTATTTAAAATGTTAACATATTCTTTATTCACTTATGATTAAAATTTTAATAAAATTAAAACAATATTGTAGTACACATTATTCATATTTACGTTTCCCTATTTATTTAAATGACAGAATTAGATTTTATTCAGTATGTATGACTAATATATCTGGCGATAGTTTAGCTATCAGAACTTATTATCATTATACTGGTTATGGTTATAATAAAGAAGAACGAGATGTTAAAATATTAGATGACAATAATATTTTAATAGCTAAATTAATATATCCAGGTAAATATACTAATAAATATTTAGTGAATAATAAAATTAAAGATAAATATGAATATGTGTGTTGCTTATTGTATATGCAAAATATTATAAACGGTGTACATGAAATTAGATAAATTAGTAAAAATACATAATTATCTTTATGATAATAATTATTCCTGTTCTTTGTCATATCATTTTAATAAATATTGTTTAACTATCGATAAATATAATAGTTATTCACCAATAGGCATGGTATTAAATTTCAATCATTTAAAAAATAATATTTCTGAAGATTTTATGGTACCAGATAATAAAAAAATATTAGCCAATATGAAATTTTCATCATTAATAATAGACATTGTGCATAATAATAAAAAATTATTATCATATATACTTATGTTAATAATAATTCATAGCATAATAAATAATGATCGATATGAAAAATAATTATGGGAACCAGTATTTCAGTATTTAATAAAAAATTATTAATTGATCCAGAAAGAATTATAAATAATTATGAGATGAAATATGGAATAAAAGGTGAATATATGAATTGCTATAATATTAAGCAAGAATCAAGATTCCAAATTAGATTACTTATTCAACATCATATGCATTGTTTTTCTTATGGTAACAGAAATGAGCATTATGTATATGATGAGTATGAAAATAATTATGTAACTATTAATGCTAATGCTGTAACTATAAGTAAAATTTCTGGATATTATAAAAAAGTAGCAATAAATATATATCAATTATATATTTATTCATATTTATGGATATATTAATATTTTTTGCTCAATAGAGCGTATATATTTTAATGAGAACATATACGTTCTCTTAAACAAAAAAAATGAAAAATCAATATGTAATAAAAAATAATAAATTTCTTAGTAATAAATTTGAAGCTAATAGTGAAACTGTTGTATCTTATAATTTTAAACGTATAGATTATGAAACTTATGTTTGCTTGGGTAAATATATTGTTACTAGAGTTAAATTAAGTTCTGCTAAATTTAAAGATACTTTATATGGGAAAACTAATTGTAAATATTTAAATCCTAGAAAGAAAAAATTAATTAACTATATACAATCTATGTTAATAGCTAATTATTTTTATAATATATATGAATAATAATATAAAATGGCTAATGATTATTAGCCAAGCATTTTCAAATTTAATATTTGGGTTCACAACACCGATAGTACACATATATTTTATAAGTTTAGTTGAACCAAGTATATATAGTTTAGCTAATTTTATAGAGGCAGCTTTATCCGCCATTGTGAACAGTTTACTTAGTAATCAAAAATGGCGTCACTATTTTAAACAATTTGCATTATATTTTTTAGCTTTAGATAGTATATTATATATTATTATAATATTTCTAGGTATAGATTATATTAATATTAGATTTATAGGATTAGCTGTTATTAATAGCTTATTATGCAATATATGGTTTATAATGCTTAGCGATGCTTTAAACAAAAATATTTCTGGAGATACTCTTACTGATTTTAAAGTATTACAACGAAGTTGGATGCTATGGGGTAGTTTAATCGGATCTGGTATTGGTATATGGATTAATAATTCTATATCGGTAGAATTAGCTTTAGTATTACAAGCAATATCAACTGTCGTTATTGCTGTTTGTGATGGATATTCATTTGGCAAATTAAATGAAACTAAATAAAAAAATAAATAATTATCACATTAAATGGAATAAAACTATAAATTATAAATATTATAAAATTAATATTGTAAATTATTTTGGTACTTATAAACATGATTTATGTTTTGAAATTCGTATTGATTATAATACTACAAGTATTAGCCATAAAATTAAATATAATAGTACAAAAGATAAAGATTATTATGCTATTGTAAATAAAAAAATTGTTAATACATATGAATATAATATCTTATGCAATATGTTAACTTATATACATAATATTAATTTATTTAATTGTATATGTTTAGTGGATAATAATAAGGATCAATTGTATTATGGGCGTAGAAAGGAGAGATAATTATGTTCAATAAAGAAGTATTAAAATCTAAGGTAAACCAAAATCTTCAACTTGCTCTGCAATATCTAAATTCCACAATGACTTCTGAGGAATTGTATGATTACTTGGAAAATTATATCAAAAATGTAGAAGATGAAATTGTATATTTACCTATTCCTCCAAAATTTATAATTTTTATGCATATTATTGAGCTCGAATGTAACATGCCTTACACTATAAGTGCAGACAAAGAAATGGTTAATGAATTCATTCTTTTTAATGAAAATCATTCACATTCATTTAAATTATATAATTTTTATGATAAAATAATTAAAAAATATAATAAAAAAAATAAGTTTTTTACATATATCGGAATTATTCATGATCACAATGGATATTTAGTATATCCAATAGATGATTATATTTTTATGGCTACTATCGACAATAGTATTAAATTTAATTATAATATGGGATATATTGAAGATTCAAATAATTCATATCCTATTAAAATTTTTTGTAAAGAAGTGTAATTATGTTAGAAAAATATTATCGCAAAACTATTAATTCTTTATTAGCTAGTTTTAAACTAAGTAATGCTGAACCTCAATTTGAAGACAGTTATCATTATGGTAATATTCCATTTAAAAATATGGAATTTATTTATCGAGACCCAGTAACTTTAGATTATAGAGAATGTAAAATTATTAATTATGAAGTTGAATACGAAGATAATGGCATCGTTCAATTAGGACTTAAAGATATTATTGTTCAATTTAATGATGAGTCTATTACTAAAGCTTCTTCTAGAGATTTATATTTAACTGAAAAATCATTAGAAAAATACGGTTGGCAATTAGGTATGTATAATGAGGATTCTTATTAATAATAAAATATTAGATAAATTTATATTTAATATTGGTATATATAATATACAATATAACTTTTCTGATATTATATTTGCATCTGGATTAAGAAGACATTATGTTGAAATGACCACAGAATTATCTATTTACAAAGAAAATAAAGCATATTGTGATCAAAGTTTCGGATTTAAAAAAATACAGATTGATTATTTGTATAGATTTTGTCATACTGTTATATTTGATTTAGATCTTTATAATAAAGAAAAAATTAATATGAATCTATCAGAATATATTTTTAATTTAATGGCAGAATCTTATTTGTATAAATATGAAAATAAATTTAAAGGTTATAGAGGATAATAAAAAATATTCTTCTGAAAGTATGTTGGAAAATCAATATAATTTAAAACATGGATATATTAGCATATGTACATTAATTGATTCTGATTTATATTTAAATAAAAATTTGCATATTTGGATTTCAAATTATATTAGTACTGAAGAAATTTATCAATTTAGAAAAACGATAGATTCAATTAATATATTTTTACATTCTAACACAGAAAATATAACTAATATAAATAACATTATATGGCTATATAATATTAATATGTATAATTTTGGTATATATCATGTTACAGAGATTTGAAAAATTTTTAAAAAATAAAGATAAAAATATTAACAAAGTTAATATAGAATATGATTTATATGATTTTAATTTTAAAACAATATATACTGGTCACCAATTTGAAAGCCTTATTAATTTATCTTTTTCAAATTTTAATGATTTTATTCCGTTAGAAACTATATATACTAATTATGGTTGTATAATATTTCGTGAAAGCAATTTTATTAATAGTTATGTTATAGATAAAAATAAGAATTATATACAGGCGTTAGCTTTAATATCTTATATATACAATTTTAGAACAAGAGGCAAATAAGGACTTTGAAGATATTAAGCAGCTCCGCTGCGAAAATCTCTTCGAGCTCCTTTCGCTTCTGCTTTTTATGCACAATTGCTTAGTGTTTATTTGTAAATTTAAAATAATTATATGAAATCAGAATTTGTACAAAATATTAATAATAAAATATATAATATTATAAAAGATGATCTTATCGGTGAATTTATTAAATATAAATATGATAATGCTATAATAGAATCTGTTCTTACTTATGATTTACTTACACGTAGAAATGTTCCGGTTATATCGTTATATATAGATGGAAAAGAATATGATTATGAAACAGAATATGAGTGGAATTTCGATATAAATTATACTGAAGATTATAAAAATAAATATATGTATGAAGATTATTTTTATAATAATAATAGAAATTTTATATATTTAATAAATTTAAATTTAATATCTATAATATTAAAAGGTGAATAAATGAAGGAATATGAACTTAAAAATAAAGGGCGTGCATTTTTTCAATAAAATTGCTAAATCTAAAGTATTTGATGATTTAATGTTTGCTGTACATAAAACTAATGATTTTTTAGATTATGGTAACGGCATTTTAAAAGTTGCATATTATAATAAAGATATTATTTTTCAATATGATGAAAAATATGTTACAGAATCTTTAATCAAAAAATTAATTATTATCGCAAAAAATGAATAAGAAAAAAGCATTAAAACGTTTAAATAGATATTCTTCATTTAAAGATATAAATTATAATTTTTCTAAAAATACAGGTGTTTGTGTATATGTTGATCATAATTATAAGATTGATTTTGATTATGAATCAACAATATCTAAAAATCTATATTCTGATCGCGATAAATATGGCATCTTTTGGGTATCTAATAAAAAATATGTAACAAAAACAAATAAAATAAAGATTAAATATATTAAGGAATTATATATAATGACAATTTTATTTGAAAAGCCTATTAAATTATGAATAATAAATTATTGAATATATTAAATTCAAATAAATTTAAATATGATGAAATATTAGAATATAAATGCGGAAAATATATTGCTTTTATAGATTCAGAAGTATTTGCAGCAACTAATAATTCTTATTGGTTAGAATTTGATTTTAGTGATTTTGATCATAATGAATATTGTTATAATAATTGTTATGGCGATATAATTTTATATAATAAAAAATTTGAAACTAAAGAAAATTTTAACAAGATAAAATATATTGAAGAAATGGCGATATATTTAGTATGTGTTTAAAATTTATAAAAGGAAAATTATATGAAAATATTGGATCTTATTAAAGATATATTATATTTTATTCTTCTAATAACTTGTACAATATGTGTTCATTTTTATATTTTAGATAATTGGCATATATATGATTTTTCTGGAAAAATATTTGTATTCATTTGTTTGGCAACTATGAATTTGTGTTGTATGGGATATCTTATATCAATATTATTTGATATTCGTTATAATTTAAAAATTAAAAAATGATTCAGTTTACTGATACTATAAAATTAAAAAAATTAATAAAGAAAACATATCATAATAAAATAAAATTATTTTATCAATATAAAGGTATAAAATTTTATGTCGATATGAGTAAATATAAAAATTATATCGATGTTTATATGTGTAATAACAGAGATTTAGAGCTTCCAGAATATTTCGAACTTTATTCTTCTAGTATTAATATGAATGGATTTAGAAATAATCCTAAATCTAAAAATAGTAATTCTATAAGTTTATATAATTATACTGTTATGATGTTTTCATATTTAGTTCTTATGAAAAATGAAAGTAAAAATAGATTATTTATAAAGAAATTTAGGAAGTGAATAATATGACAGCATTAATAAGAAATTTATTTTGTTTTATTTTTATGATAATTTTAAGTATATTCGGATATTATTATGCACAAGAAAATTGGACTACATTTGATTTTTATGGACAATTAGCAATAATTATTGGTATAATATTTGCTATGATTGTTCTTAGCGCTTATTTATTTGCTATTATATGTGAAACTTATTATTTTTTAAAATATAGGTTATAAAAATGATCGATTTAAGAATACATCCAAATTTTTTTATATATGCAATGAATAAATTAATCCCAGATTATCAATTTACGTATGAATATAAAGGTGATGATTATTTAATTTATGTAGAAGAACTTGAATATGATGATTATTCTAAATATAAAGTTCAAGTTATTAACCGCACAACTAAAGAAAAATTTCAATTTAATGTTGGATTTTCGGAAGATAATACTTGGATTTGGGAAAACGATAGAGAACAGAATATGATTAAATATTCTATTCACTTCGTATATCTTATTAATCATTTATTACAAAATTATTATTCTATTTATTATGAGGAATAAAAAATGTTATATAAAGATATGTCGAAACAGCATCGAATTAACTTATTAAAAAAAGTTATTCGTGAAGAAAATTATTTCCATGAAGAAGAATCTTACTGGAAAAAACATTTAAGTCATAGAGTATTTCAAGTATATTCTGCACTTAGCGAAACTGAATTATATAATATTTATATGTATTTCTTAGCAGAATATGAATCTGCTCAATTAAATCCTGTTGAATTTGAAAATACTTGGGCCATTGAAAATGGATATTAATATTAAAAATTTATTAATAAAATTATTAAAACTTAAATGTAAAATAAATTATAAATATCCTTATGAAGGTTATTATTATAATTTAAAATATTATAATTATGGCCAAGATTTTTTAAATGGTATTCCTCAAGGTAAACATGATAAAGACTTAAGAGCATGGTTTGGACCTAGTGGTAACGAAGTTTTTGATTTAAAACCATTAGAAACAAGTTTATTTTGTTTGCATAACGGCTTTCTTAATGACAATGAATTTATTGAAAAATTAAAAACCAGCTATGAAGACAAAATAAATTATATTGATATTTTAGGGATATTTTGTTTGTTTAATAATGAGTAATAAATTATTTAAAAAAATAAAAGAAAAAGAAATAAAAAACAAAAGACCATATTTAGAAGTTAGATCTTTAAAATATAATATAAATATAGATAGTTATTTTAAAATTTGTTATACTTATAGTTGTGGAAAAACTAACGGTCAAGCTCATATTATTATGGATACTACTGATTTATTATATGATCATTTTAAAGAATTGAAAAATGCTCGATATTATTTTAGTTATCAACATATATTTGTTCGTGGTGTAAATTTTCAAGAATATCATAAGAATCTTAAATATATAACAGATATAGCTATTTTAAATTTATTATATAGGGAGGTTGATTTTTTTGATTAATATTGGCGACTTGTTAATTAATAAAGAAACTCAGGAAAATTATGTTGTTTTGAGTATAGTTAATTCTCATCCTGAAGAAATTATTATTAATATATTAAATTTAAAAACATTGGAAATTCAATATATTAATGGCTTTGGTGATTCTGTTTTATCTTCTTATAATCTTTGTATTATTAGCAATGTAAAAGAAGATTATGATCAATTTATTAATAGATGTAAAATTATTTCTTCTGAATATTTACATAAAGCAAAAGTGGATAAGGAGATCCAAGATTTATTACCAACTGCTTTTAGTTATTTAAATAAAAGATTTGTTCAAGATAATGGCGCAGAATTTATTCCAGAAAGAATTGTTCTTAGACCAAAATATGAAGACAATATAAATATAGAAGAAATGGTTTTATTATCTGGCGATCAAAATTATACCAATGGTAAAACTTCGATTATTGTGTCTTTAGATTATTTACATGAACATTGGCAAATTCCGTGAAAAAATATATAGAAAATATTATATCGAGAAATTTAATTGATAGCATAGATGATCTTCATAATGAAAAATATAATGATATTAGTTTTTCTTTTGATCTCGATGTATTTTCTGAATATCATATATATTTAAATAAAAAATCTGGAACTGGTAATAGATTAAAACTTTTTAAGAATTTTTATATTTATTATTCATGTGATTTTCGTCAATATAAAATAAAAAGAAATAAAAAACTAATTTATTATTTAATTCTATTATCTATATATAAATATTTTAATTATTAAGGAAATAAAAATGATTACTATTAATAGAGAATTCGATATTCTATTTAATAAAACTTCTGAAATGTTTGAGAATATATCAAGAGGAACTTGTTATAAAGTTTCTGATGCTTCTATAAAGAAAATGAGTTTTTATTATAATAACGGAATTATTACTATTCGATTTGTAGTTGAACCAGAAGAATATGAAACATATATATTATATGCTACATTAATACAAAAAGAAAATAATGGTGAATTATATTTTCAGTTTTATTATTCTGATAATGAAAAAAGTGAATTATGCAAATTAAAACAAAATATTGTATTAGAATTATGTAGAATGTTTACTTCTTAAATTAGAAAGGTGAATAAGTATGGAAAATGCTGCAAATTTTATTTATATTTTCGCATCATTTTTCGCCATTAAAGTAATTTATGATGTTATTTTCGATCATTAATTATTTTAATTCAGAAAAATTTAATTTTAGGGATATTCAATTATCTAGTGTTTATAATAATATTTATGTCGATATTTATCGTTTTGATAATGAAATAATAGTATTTTCTTTAGAAAATTATGAAGAACAAGGATCTACATGTCTTAATTCTATTGATGATATTGCTGTGTGGGTTCCTTATCATTATCAAACAAAAATAAAAGATTTCAAAGAAATAGTTTATTGGAGTACAATATTATTATATTATAATAGAAATATATATTGGAAATTTATATATGGAAGAATATAAATATTTTAATAAGGTCTTAAATATTATAAATAAACATACAATAAATACTCAAAGTATTTATTTTATTTATAACAATATCATTATAAATTCATATTTATCTTCAATCGACTCACATTTAAATTCAATATCTCCTGTAGATGATAATTCTATTTATATAAACAAGAAAACTTCTTGTTATTATGATGCTAAAAAAGATGGCATATTTCTAAATGATGATAAAATATTCTTATCAGTTGAATGTAGAATTCAAACAAAAAAAGATACTATTTATAAAATTGTAAGAAGTGGTTTACATATCTACAATATGACAATTTATTGTATATTAATGAGAAATAAAATATTTAATAAAATATTATGAATTATACAAAAGAATTATTAAATACTAGAATATATGATTTTATTGATAAACATTATGAAGATTGGTTTCAAGTTAAATATAAAAATTATGTAAGTATTATTATTGAAATTAGTCAATGTGATTATTTAGAATTTAATTTCGATAATTGTGGCGATTCTTTTGATGTTTATAATCATATTCAATATGAAGATGTTCTTATATACGTCGATAATATTTTTAAAGAAGATTATCGTAACGTAGAAAATCATCTTATTTATATAGCATCTTTATCTAGCTTTAGCGGAATATACATATGATATATTGTAAAAAATTATTTAGTAATACATTATTTTACCTTTTATGGGATAGTTATATTAAATGTATGCATGGTAAAAGATATAGTAAAGATTTATATTATGATAATCAAAAAGATGTCGGCATCGGAATAGAAATAGATTATGAATATTCTGAAATTATAATACTATTTGATCAATATATAAGAGATGGTATTAGAATTAAAACAGAAAATAATATTTATGAAGGTATAGTTATTTCAATTAATGAAAGTGAAAAATATAATCTTAATAATTCAGTGGATAAAGCATGGTATGTGGCGACACTTATTACTTATTCACTTATAAAATCATGGAACAATTAGCTAAATTAATAGATCAAACTATAGAAAAGAATAAAAATATTTATTCTACTAAAACTTATTGGACTCATTATAATATAGATCGAAATATAGTTGTACATATAACTTCAAAATCTAAATTAGCAAATTTTAGTAAAAAATTAGATTGTTTATTATCTTGTTATGACCATAATATTGACCATGATTATGGATATATAGGATATTCAAATGGATCTTATAACGATAAGTATTCATGGGAAATTGAATTCGATATTATTGCTGTCGATATGAGAAAAAATAGTGTCGATTATTATGATAAACGATTTGCATATTTATCTTTATTAACTTTTTGTCATCAATGTTTTCAGGAGTGATCAATGAAGAATTATAAACGATATTTTTACGATAGATTCCTGAAAATGGAAAAAATAGATAAACTTAAAGATACTAATTTACATGTAAATATGGGTTGTAACAAAGAACAAACAATTCATTTTTATCGTTTTAATGGTCGTTTTATTTTAAATTATAAAAATAAAATTATATTTGAAAAAGGTCTTAACGATCATTTAATCGATAAAAAATATTCTTATTTTATTTTAATGGTTAAAATGTTGTCAACTTGGAGACAATATGCGAGGAACGAAGCAAAACGAAGAGCTCGGCAGAGGCGTGCATTACGAGAAACCTCTGTCGAAGCTTAAATCATTACATTATAGAATATTAAATATAATAAGGCAAATGAGTTATAATATACAATATAAAAATATTCATATTAAATTTTATTATAATAATTTAATGTTAGGCTTAATAATCACTGATAAAGTTTTTAAGTATTGTTATTTCGGTGATTTTTTATATTCTATTAATGTAAGTAAAGATTTAATAAATAGATATAATTCTGTATTTAATTATAATGAGTTTGGATGTAGAGTTATGTTTATTTCTAAACTAACACTATATTCGGGAATGCTATATGAAAGTATTACAATTACAAAATAATCAATATCTTATCTTTATGAACGATCGAGTTATTTTTCAAAGTTATCAAACTATTATTGCTTATTATGATAAAAAGGAAAATAAAATTTATAAAGATAGAACTTTTTATAGCCGAACAACTAGTAAATATTTCGGTAAATTTATGAGAATGTGCCCGCCTTTGACTATTATTAAATTAGTAGAACCATTCGAAACAGAATATGAAAAAAACAATAGTTTCACTTTTAAAGAAATTAAAGCATAAATATTATTCTTGGAAATACAAAAAAGAAATTACTAAAAATAATTTATATGTATCTAAAAGAATTTTAGTTTATGTTATATGGTTAAAATATTTAAATACATTAGATATTAATATGTTTATCGTTAATAAAAAACATGACATATTTGATATATATGTATTAATAAATACATCTGATCCTTACAATCCTGACAGTGAAAGAAATAGTATTATCGAAGTAATTAATAGACTACGTAGTAAACAAAATCATTTTATGTCGATAGTTGTTAATGATGAACGAGATGATAAATTAAGCTACGATTATTATAAAAATAATTTATATAATGATGGCAAAAAATGTTACATAAGTTATCAGTTACTTATTTCATATTATATTATGATTAATTATTATTTTAAAACATATAAAAGAATAAATGAAAAAGAAAAGTAAGGAAAAAGAATATTTATATGGTTATCTTGATTATGTAATGAATAGATTTGATTCTGAATTTGTTGATTATGAAAATGAATTTTCTTATATTCTTAATGGAAAATTTTTTAATATTCAAGTAATATATGAAGACATATTTGCTGACGTTACATTTCTTCATATGGAATTATCATATAATGTTTATTATTATCAAGATTTAGTAGAAGAACTTGGTACAGAACAAGATATTGTTATGTGGCCATTAGTATTAATTACTCAAACTTTATTTTTGAGGTGAATAAATGAGAAAGAAATTCTTCGGCGCCTTAATTGGCGTTTTTTATTTAAATGGGCTTATTCTTCCATTGTCTTTATTAACAATGAATATTCATGATACTTATATTGTTTGTATGGTAACAGGATCTCTTTTTATTTCTGCATTAATTGCAATTATTCTTATTTGTGCCGGATTCTTTAAAGTTGGTGAATAATATGGACATTAAATTTATTGGCGCTATTATTATGACAACATTTTTATTAAATGGTATGATTACACCATTATTATTTTTATTTAATAAAAAAGCTTCTGAAAATTCAATAAAAACTGTTGGAACATCTTTTTTATTATCTTTAATTTTAGCATTTTTATTAATTTATGTTAAATTTATTACATATTAATTATGATGATACCAAATCATAAGCTAGAATATATTTATAAAATAATTATCAATTATTTGTTTTTATTACAAAATCAAAAAGGCTATTTTGATAGTGCATTTATCGATACTAAATTATTTACAATATGGCTTGCTCCAGATAATTATGCTGAAAAATTAACAATAACATTAGTGTTCGAGAAAAAATATAAAGATGTATGGTATTTTGATTTTTTATATCGTGGACAAAATGTAATTATTGAAAATAATTCTAAGAATTATAATGTATCGTATCATGATGCTATTAATGCATTATATACTGTATTAATATTGTGGGCTGGTTGTATTAATAAAAACAAAATAAATAAAACTATGAATTTTCTTATTGAAGTCGATGAGTATTAAAGGAGGAATTTATTATGGGTATGACTGATGAAATTATTGCTAAATTAAAATCGATTGGGTATAAAAAAGCAGGAGTTCATAAGAATTATATTATCGTTGTAGATAATGGCGATAAATTGCGCGGTTTAGATTCCGGTAATCTGACTATTTTTAATAAAGAAACTGGCGATGAATTATATTTCTTCGGTATCGAATATCCTGGTAAGGATATCCAGTCTAAAGGTATTTATAATTATAAACGTAAAAAATTTATTAACAATGTTGATTTAGAATTTTTATATAATTTGGTGATGAGTTGGAATTGGGCATAAAAAAAGAACTTAGAATTCTCGGTATTCTGGCTTCTCGCGATGATTTTAATGATTTTACCTACGAAGTTGGTACTTATCTTTTAAAAATAAAAGAAAATAGAAACCGAAATTTTAATATCGAAATTATTTGGAATGAATTTAAAGTAGTCGATATTATTATCGATTTTACTTTTCCTGAAAATAAATCTATATATACTTTTAATTACAATAAAATGGAATTTACAAAAGACGAAGCTTGTGATATCTTGCTCGATCTTTTATTAAATTATATTCAAAAGGATTTAAAATGAAAGACGATCTTTTAAAATTAATTAATGTTATAGATAATAATATTTATGTTAATACTTCAGGATCTTATGCTGAAGGCTATACTGATGCTTTAAGTATGATAACTCAAGCTTTACAAGATATTGTTGAAAAAGATTTTGATCCTTATGAATGGGAAACAATAATTTCTAAGCAAATTGAATCTTATGCAAAATGAAGATAAAGCAATATATAATGCAATTCAATTTTTATTTAAATTAAATCAAAAATATACTGAATTATCTTATGCTGATAAAACATATGCTTTTTTAGTTGAAAAAAGTTATGGATATATTAAATTGTATTTATATAAAGTTACGCTTGTCGGAATTTGGGATAACTCTAAAGTTAATCAAATTCAATTTAGTATAAAATTGAAAAATAATGAATTAATATATTTAGATAACAATGATTTTGCAATGATTCCGAGAAGGATTCCAGAAAATAGAAATTTGTTATATAATATATTATATAAGTTTATAAATTTAGATTTTCTGGAGGGAATTTTTAATGATTGGTCAAATTAAAATTACCGGCAATCAATCTAGTTTATTTGCATTAAAAAATGCTGAATTAAAAAATAATATATTTGCCGGGACTTGTGAACTTAAAAATGTAGTTTCAACAGCCAAACAATTAATGCTTAATATTGAAACACAGTATGAATTAAATACTGTATATCTTACTAATATCAGCGATAAATATCATGTCGATATTGAGTATACATTAAGCGATCATAATAAAAATACTAAGTATTCTGGTATCGTAGTTTATGATAAATATGCCCAACATTTGGGTCATCGAAGTGATTTATTATGATTAACCGTAAATTATATGACTTAATCTATGATTCTGGAAATAATATTTTTCGTTGGAGTAGTATAATATCTACTGGTAATTTTCATAATTTAGTGTTTCAAAATCACATTAATCGATCTATAACAATATCTGCTGTATTTAGCGGGACCAGTTTTCATGCTAAATTTAATTCTTATGAACAATTAAGATTACAATTTGATAAGAAAAAAGATTTTGCAATGTTAACATTTTTAACATTAATGTTTATTATGTCTAGAAAATTTGGTTCTACAGAAAGATTATGCTGTAAATATTTAGATAATTATCCTGCACAAGAAAATCAGGAAAACGTTAACACTAGACGAATAACTGTAGATTTAGTAGACACTATTCGTAATTCTGTTTTGGGTAATATGCGACCAAACTATATACGTAGTGAAACACTAACTGCAATAAGTAGTGAAAGAATGAATAATATTGAGTCTGAATTAGGAAGATTACAAGAAGCTATTAATATTTTTAGTGAATCACTTAACGGAGAACTTAGAAGAAGATTTGAGGCATTAAATGAAAGAGAAAATTAAATTTATTATTAGAAGTCTTTTTTCTAATAAATATGATAAAGTTGTTTCTGTTATCGATATGAATAATGGCGAACAGTCTTCTATATTTTTCGATAAATATAAAAATATTATCGAAATCGAATATCCTTTCGGCGATGAAGATAACTATGAATATATTTATGCTATTTACGATAGAAAAAATGATGTTTTAATTTGTGATGAAAATGTAAAAATTAAATATGTTATCGAAGAATTCTATAATGCTATCAAAGAAAAAAGAGACGTTATCAGTTTTAAATAATTTTAAAAATTTACCTTACGGCAGATTTTTTATTAAGATCGATAATAAAAATATAGATTTAATTCATTATATCGATAAAGATAATAATGATATTGCCGTAATGGAAGTCAATAATTATTATAATTTAGACTTAAATTTTAAAATTGATAATATTAATGGCATATTTGACGAAAGAAGGGTTCCGTTAAGTATTGCTAATAATTATTTTGAAGACAATAAAATAATATATTATTGTACATATTATTATTTATTAATTCTTGGTACATATATCGGTATTTATAATTTTAAAAATTTAAAATATTTTAAAATAAAGGGGTGTTCATAAATCAATAGAGGAACGCTAAGAAAATTAAGGCTTCCGTTTAATCCTAAAAATATAATGGACAGCCTTAATAAAAAATCTAAACAAGAAGAATTATTTGAAAAAATAAAAGCAATCGAAAAAGATCGTAAAGAGGCTCCTAATGAAAATATCTCAGAGCAAAACGAAATTACAAATGATCGAGTTGAAGAAACTATTATCGAAGAATCTGAAGCTGATATTATTGACGATACTGTTTCTGAAACTGTCAATGAAATTAACGAAATTAAAATGCCGACTATTGTCGAAGAAACAGAAGAATGGAGTCGAGAAGAATTAGTCGATGCTATTACTAAAGGTATGGAAGCTATGAAATATATCTTTAATAATTTTAATCGATGGTCTGATATCGTTCATGAATCTGATTTAGCTATTGGCGATCTTCGACATTATTGTGAATTTAATGAAGATCCTAATGATGAAATGGTTCGTAAAATTTACGAATTAATGCGCATGTATTCTTTGCGTCGTCGTGAATATAAAGATCGGTGTGAAATTTTCCGGGATTTTACTTCTTGTCAACAAAGAGCTGAAAATATTTATGCAGCGATTAATCATGTCGGCTTTAAGAATAAAAAAGTAACGGGCGAAAGATTATATGCACCCAGAGTTCTGAAAGAATTATTCGAATAGTACGTTCTTCGAACGACTTTTGGGTTAACTAAGCCCCTCCGGGGCGAAATCTCTTTCGTGCTCTTTTTTATTTACGGCACAGTACTTTCACGGAAGGTGAAGATGTTACCTTTATTTAAAGCATTAGATGCTAGTAATATAATGAGATATGGTTACTTTATTATTCAAAATGAAGAAGCATATCTTATTAATGATAATAAAAAATATAAAATTAATCGAAAAACTTTATGTCAACATACTGGATTAGAATATAGTAGTGAAGATAAAGTATATACTCATGATATCGTAGATTTAAGTTTTAATTATTCTGGTATTGATTTTAATATTATCGGAGAAGTTAAAGAAGATAGACTTAATGGAAGATTAGTCGTAGTGAATAAAGATCAAAGGGTTGCGCTCATCGACAATAATTATTCTAATTATTCTATTAAAATTATTAGTAATAAATATTCCGGAGTTATTAAATGAAATACTATTTAGAAATTGAACTTGACGACCATTATCCGACAGCTAAAGAATTAGCTATATTATTAGGTATTAATGGCGTACATGGTGAACCATCTGTTACGTTAATTAGAAAATATTGTAGCAATAATAAACTTAAATATGTTGGTCGTAAAGGAATGACTAATGTCTATTCTGATTATCAGCAAATTTTATCGTTAGCTAACGATATATTAGTGCGTTGTACTGATAATAAATTTTCTGAAATTTATTATTCTGTCGATGGTCGAGGTTTCAATTTAGTTGTCAATAAAGAACAACTACGTAAGGGAATTGAAATTATTAAAGAAAAACATAAATCTATTATAGATAAGTTGAATTAAAGGAGATGCATATATTATGAATAACTCTGCTGTTGTATGTAAAAAGATTGGTATTATTATTGGATTCTTATTAAATATATTAGTAGAGGTTGTTCTATGCATCGTAAGATGTGTTTCTACAGGTTCTAAAGAAATTAGTAAAGAATTTAGTGAAGCCGAAGAAACAACTAAACAATTGTCGAACGAAGAAATTAAAAAACAAATCGAGTTGTTGACTGCTCAATTAAACAAGGAGGATTAAAGTGCCAGTTACTGAAGAACAAAAAAAGAAACTGTCGGAATTAAATCCAGATTGGAAATTGTATATGCCGACCACTAAAGAAAAAGCTGATTGTCTTATTCGATTATGGGAAAGAAATAATCTTGTAACCCAGCAGTATATGTAATATAATAGGTATATAAGCTTATTTTATTTAAGAGGTATACCTGATGAATTATAAAAAATTATTAGAAGATTGCGATTTTATTAAAGTTAAAAATACGATCGAAATTCGTCCTCACGATAATAATGATGGATTTGCTGAATATGTAAATCATATCTTTAAAAGCGTGAATAATGGACGAAGATTCGGGCCATCTGTAAAAACAAATATTCTTACGATTTATAATCGTGGCAATTTTGTTGAATGTTGGATGGGCGAACAACGAATCGATATTCGACGTAATAAAATCGTTATTTATAGCGATATTCCGATTCAAGCAAGTAACGAAGAAAATTATCGTCAATTTGCTGTTGGTAATATCGGTGTTTTAACCTATATTTATAATGTTAAAAAATTTTAATAATAATTGCGGTATTAGAGCAAAAGCTAAGTTATAAGATATGCCAATGTTCACTGAAGGCTATATGTAATAATATAGTCAAGTGCCCAATAGATTGAAACTCATAAGAGAATATAATATCTTAAAAGACCGCAACTTCCCAACGGAAGAATCAGTGGGCTACCATATTGAAAAATATGGATTAAATAATCCTAGTATAATATACTAGGCCTAAGATACAGAATATAGCGTTAATCTTAGGAGAGCTGCTAGCGGAATGTTAACAGACAAAAAAATTTTTAGCCTACGCTTTTCAACGTGATAATTGTATGGACTTGAAATATAGTTGTAACATGGAATTCTGGACTGACGAGTCTGGATATGGCTAGTATGATGTTGGTCTGAATAGTGACTGTTTCCCTTTATGGTTTTAGACGAGTAATAAGCGGTTACGAACAGCGAAAAACTGTATAAACTAAAGATGTGATAAAACTTCTCGTTAAGTTTTGACCCCTGCTCTAAGATATTAGCAGGGGATTTTTTAGTTATTAAGGAATTTATTCCTTGATTATATATAAGGAGGTCCCATGCGTATACTATTTATTTTATTCACATTATGCTGTAGTATTGTGTTCACTGCTAATGCATGGGACAATCCTAATGTAAAACCTAGTGTAGGTGAGGAAGCATTAAGAATTAAAATGATTGCATCATTTATGACCGGATTTAATGACGGTAAAAATAATTATAGCAAAGATCCTGATTTTGTTGATGGTGAAGATAAAGACTTTTTAAGTTTTTATGAAGAAGGTTACTATAAGGGGCGAGTATTTTGGTATCAAAAACATTAATTATTATTATATGTATAATTACGATATTTAGCCCTGCAGGCGCTAAATCGATTGCTGATTATAATTGTACCATAGAAGAACAAAACAACGCTCTAAGAGGTTATAATTCATTTGTATACGGATTTGATGACGGTCTTAATAATCATACTGTATTATGGTATAGTGATGAAAATTATAAAGCAGGTTACCGTTTAGGTAGTGCTCATAGGAGATAGCTTAATGGAATTAAGTGAAAAATTAAAATGGTTCTTAGAGAATATTTTAAAAGAAGGATATTCTATCCTTACTGTGAATAAAGAGAATTATTCTCTAGAAACTAAAGATGGTTATAAAAAATTAAAATTGCCGGCGTTTTTAATTTCTGAATTATATGCTGCTACTAAAGAAAAAATTGAAGACGGTAAATATTCTGTACAAAATTTACTCGATGAAAAATTAATTAATTTAGAACAAAAATTTGAATTTGGTGAAATACTTGAATTAAATGATGGTAATAAAGCTGTATTTATTGGTTACGATAAGCAATATTCTATTATCGTTATTAAAGACAAATTCAGATTTACTATTCTTGAAACAAGTATGTTACACAAAGCATTAAAATAAAAGGAGAAAAATAATGTATAATTTAGAAGAACTTAAAAAATTAATCAATCCTACTGATCCATATCCTGCATTACGTTATCTTGGTGAGACTATGTCTTTTCAAGATACATTACAATATCTAGAAGATAAAGTTAAAAATGCTAAAACAAAAGAAATCGAAATGCCATTACCATTTATCCACCAAATCTTTATGGATTTAATTCAAAACGTATGTGATGCACCTTACGATGAACTTAAAAATGAAATCGAAGGTCAACCTAAATTAACACCAAAAGATCTTGATCTTTGTGATGGTAAAGATAATAGTGGTATTACTATTACTCAAATGCTTGATTATTATGGTTTGTTTAATGCAGAATCTGTTTACGAAAAATTTAAAGGTACTGACGAAGAAATTCGTTGGGTAATGGTACTTTATAAATATTTCTTGTTTAAGTATCAACCAGATGCTGTTATTTATTGTCCTGCTACTTTATATCGTAAAAAAGGTGCTACAGATTTCTTCGATCATTTTGTTCCGATTCAACCAGAATTAATTGAAGATTTCGAATTTAAAGTTAAATAATTATATGGTTTTAAAATTTTTAAATAAAGATTATCATTTTAAACAAATTTCAGATCCGATTATCAGCAATGGCGTCTATGTTTCTGACGCCATTGACGAAACCGGTGTTGAATATACTATCAATTGGAATATTAAAGATACTGATTGGGAATATCCTATTAGTATTGTGGTACGTTAAATGAATATATTAAAAAAAGTGAATAAATGGCTTAAGGAATATGCTGCAACTTTACAAATGATTATTTGTATTATTTGGGCTGCCATGGCTATTGCTTTATTATTTGCAGAAATTGTTGATCCTGATCTTTTAAATAGCGAACAACATTTAATTCTTTTAGCTCCTTGGCCTGTATTATATATTATAGTTAATTATTTCTTAATTAATTATTTTACAGAAACAATTAAGACGACATATGATGCTTATGATGGCGCTATGGGCATGACTCATTTATATCAGCAGTTGCTAACATATACAATTACTGGCAACAGCAATTTCACATTTGAAGATTATCGCGACAAATTCTTCAAAGATGGCGATGCAGAAGCATATATTATTAGTTATGAACAATATCTTAACGCTTTAGAGGAATATAAGTCTGGTATAAATCTTAATTATACGATTTTACCTTGGGCCGTAGTTTCTAAAGACTATAAAGTTGAAAATAAATATATTTATGTAAATGAAACTCATAATTATAAAAATGACCCAGTATTAGATAGAATTCTAAAATCTTAGTAATATATGTATATGCCAGTACTTGTTTTTCAATAGAAATAGTGCAGGTTAATTCCTATTAGTCTTAATTTTTAGAAAGGATATATGGACTCTTATGGAAGACAGTATCCTTGTAGTATCCATCGTGCAAGTAATGCGCGCATTCGCATGTTTTATTTCTATTATATGTGGTATGCTTATTATCTCTGCAACAATTGGTCTGCTTAAAGACAAGCAAGGAAAACACAAAAAAGATGACGAAGTAATTTTAACGTGGGCAATTATTATATTGCTTGGTAGTATGTTTATATATTTTGTATTGCCAAATCCAGAAGACGTTATTATAATTGCTCCGCCACCTAATGGTCCTTATCGATAAAACAATATCGGTTAAAATACTATTAATCTTTTTAGTATTGTTTAAGACCCAGGTGAATGGTTTTAAGTGGTACTAATTCATGTCGCCCTACGATTCGTTCTTAGAACGATAGGAAGACGAAACAGGGTTAGGAGACTAAACTATCATGAATTTAACTAAAAAAATTTTTGCAACGTTGGCCATTGTGGCTGCTTTTTTAATGTTTACGGGAACCGATGCACAAGCTGCTGAGTTAACAGCATATACGCACACAGGCAACCCAATGGCGAACGGTGAGTACCCCTATGTGGGCGCTGTAGCCAGCAATGATTATGCGTTAGGAACAGTTCTAAGCATTAACGGAAGTCATTATGTCGTAAAAGATAGAATGGCTCCTGGTATTCATGGCGTTATCGACATTTTTGTCGATAGCTATGATGAAGCGATCGAGTTCGGTCGTCAATACGGAGAAGTATACGTAGTCGCTTAAACGTATGTTGATTCCTTAAAGGGCCTTTTTTTGTGTCTACTTCACCTCTAAAAAAATAGTACTGGAAGACTAATTTCTATTGAAAAACTTCATTTATAAATGATAAAGGAGCAAGTATGAATCGTTCTTTTATTTTATATTCTTGGGAATTAATTCGATATCATAAATTCTTAATTAAAGAATTAGTATTTACTATATTAGCAACTATCGGAATTTGTTATTATATTTTATCTAATCATATTTTATATCCTGATACTTATTTTGAGTTCATAAGTAAATGCTTTATTTCATCTTTATCGATTATGATAATGAGTATTTTTAACTCGTGGGTAACGTTAAGATTTGCCGATCGAATTAATATTATATCCGAAAAAGCAGAAAAAGATTTAATTGCTTCTATCGGATATTTATTTACAAAAGATGTAACGATAATCACTTCATTGATGTTATCAATTTTAGGATTATTTGTTTATTCTTTTCATGGTATCCCTAAATTATTAGATCCTACTTTATTCATAGTTACTTTATTTTTTACATTTTTATCAGTATCTATGTTAATAGGTTCTGTTATTACAACATTTAAAATGTTTATTATAATTGTAAAACAACGAGGAATGTAAAATGGCTATTTTATGGAGAAGTACTAATAAATCGAAAACATTAACTTATAAAGGTTTTGTTCCAATTCTTAGAACTATTGATGAACCAACTTTTGCAGAAAAGTGGAAAGCTTGGAAATTAGGACAACCTAAACAGTTTTTAAGATATACTGAATTACAAGATTTAGTAATGTATTGTTATCAAAAGAATTTAATGACAACGACTGTCGATTTAGAAAATATTTTCCATAAAGAAAAAATCTACACGAAGGGTGATGCCATCAAATATATTGATGAACACACTAAAGATTTTATGCCAATTCAAGAAGAGTATATTCCTCGTAATAAAGATAGCGGCAGCTGTTGTAATTGTAAATGTAAGGGTTAATAATGGATTTAAATAAATTATATAACGAGATTATGACGACATTTAATGTCGTTGTGGCTCTCGGACTTGCTGGTCAAGATCATGATTACAATGACCAGACAAAAGTTATTTTACAAAATATTATTCTTTTGTATATTTTAGGATATACTAATATTAGTATTATTAATAGAAATTCTAGTTTAAATAAAACAGAAGATGTTTCTAGATTTATCGATAGCATTAAAAATATTATCGATAAACGTTATATTAAACAAGTGTTTGATAAAGAAACATTAGAAACTATTTTATTAGATTTCGATAAACGATTAAAATATGCTAATAATCATGGTCTAAATATTGAAGTTAGAAATACATTATTAGAACCAGTTATCGAATCGATTAAATATATTTAATAAACCGCCATTATGGCGGTTTTTTTATTAGGAGAAATACATTGGATATTGAAAAGAATAAAAAAACTATCAATATGTATTTAAAAGTACAGAGCATCGCTTCTATTTTTAATAAAATTTCGGTTAAGAAGCGTTCTACTTATGGCGATGCTCTTAAAAAAATCGATGAGCCTATTCCTGTGGAATTAGGTAAAATTTTATATAAAAATAATCTTCAAAACGATAAACAAATCTTTACTTTGCTTATTAAATTGTTAATTCAATGTTCTGAAGAAGCATCTGATAAACCGTTAAGTGAAATTAAATTATCGGTCGACTTTAATCAATATGATATCGAAGGAATCTTCGATCGTTTTAAAAACGATATTGAAAAAAGTCCACATTTATATGAATAATATATTAAAAGCAAATCAAATTTTATTATTAAAAGATCCTAAGAAATATATTATCGATATGTTCATAAACGTATGTATACTAAATTATAAAAGTAAAAAAGAAGGTTTAACGGCCGAAGAATCTGATAAAGCAATAACTTTGTTAGATACAATAACTAATGTGTTGGGCCGACAAAGTCAACTTATCGATGAATGTATTACTATATTTAGTACATCTATGAACATGAAAAATAATATATATGAATCTTGGGATCTTGTTGAAGATTATCTAAAAGATAGGATTAATATTTAATGCTATTTATTAAAGAAAATATTCCGCATCATATTAAACAAATTATTAAAAAAAATAAAATGAAAAATACTAATGATATAGAAACTATTAAAAATTATATTATTAGTGTTATCGATGAACTTTCAGATAATCATGAAGAAAAATTATATTTAAGTACAAGTGAAACTTCTATGGATATATCTGTGGGTGATATGTACATCGGTACATTGACTATATTAGAAAATTTAGATGAACTTACATATACTATGTATAAAATGACATTAAGCAAAGCTGATAAAAGTTCTGTGGTATATACAAGTGCATTATTTGAAACATTAGCAGTTGTTGAAGATATAACAAATATTATGATTATTATTTTTAACGATATTGTTAGTATTTGTCCTGTTAATTTTGTTAAGGAATTCAAAAGATGAAAACAGGGCGAGCTGTGACGACAATTTGTCGTCAATTAAATAATAATGTTATCGAAATATTTGGTAATAGCGAAAGTGGTAAAAGTTATTTATCTAAATTAATTGCTGATCGCTATGAATATGTATTATTTTTGGATTCAGTTATGAAAATAACTGAAGAAAGTAAACATTATATAGCACAAACAAATAATTTAAAAGATGTCGAAGAAGTTCTTAGTGATATCGATGTATTAATTATCGATGACTTTTGTCAACTAAGTGGTGACCCAAAGAAGAATATATATCTGTTACAAGAATGGATATATAATTATAAAAAATTATCGATTATTTTAATTAATCAAATTCGTGCTAATTTTAACAAACAGAGCACTGAAGCTTATAAACCATATGCTAATTACGTATTAGAACGATATACCGATCATCGTTTTATGACTTCTGTTGAAAACGGTGAATATGTAGTTACACAAATTAAATAATGTGGTATAATATATATAAATATTTATTATTAAATTATAAACGAGGTATATCTTATGATTTTAGTAATTAGCGGTCCGAGCGGTTGTGGTAAAACTACGCTATCTGGTTTATTTGAAGTAAAAGGTTTTAAACGTATTATTACTTCTACTACTAGACCACGGAGATTAAATGATATTAAAGATCAATATTTCTTCGTGAATAAAGAAGACTGGAATGATGACGATTATATTTGTACTACTGTAATTAATGATAATCATTATGGTATCAGTAAAGATTACCTTGACGAACTTAATAAAGAACTTAATTATGTTATTGTTCTAGACGAAGTCGGTACAAAAGAATTAAAAGAACGTTATCCTAATTGGGTATATGCATTCTATTTGAATACATTAGAATCTACATGCCGTGAACGAATGAAACATCGTGGCGATGCCGATCATAATATCGATGCACGCGCACAATATGATCGTGAACATAATCGTTATAATTATCTTATTAAAGAAAATGATATTTATGACGATGCATTATTTGGCGAAATGGAAGTTACTGTTCTAATGCGCCAAATAATGGACTGGTTTAATAAAAATGAAGAAGTCGATGAACATATCGATGAAGGAGAAGCTATCCTTGGATTGCTTCACAAAAATAAAGACTTATCTTAAGATAAGTCTTTTTTATTTTGGAGGATTAAAATGCATAATAAAGTTGCCCAAGGGGCTTTAATTTTATTTGAGCAATATCGCGAAGGAAGAGAATCTTTTGGTAAACGTATTTCTGACTTGTGTAATATTGACTGGTCAGATGTTTCTTTCTTTGAATTTCAAGCTATGTGTGTAGCAGAAGGTGCCAAGAAAAATCCGTGGACAAAAGAATGGAATAATCTTCACACCACTACGTTAGCTAAACTTTGGGTTATTATTAATCAACCTCAATCTGGTAATCTTAAGAAAAATATTATTAATGCCGGATTTAAAAATGATAATGTATCTAATCTTTTACTTAAAGCTAAAGGTATGCTTGTTGGTAAAACTATGGAAATTATTGAGCAAAGTGATTTATTTAATGAAACTGAACTCAAAATGATTAAACAATTAAATGGTAAATTAACTAAAGCTAGAACTGAAGATTTGTTAGCTATTAAACAAGCAAATAAAGAATCTCGTAAGGAAGCTTATAAAGAAGTTCATAAAGATGGACCAGCTTATGTTACAGAAACTAAAAAAGCTGAAAAGAAACTTAAAGTTCAAGAAGAAGCTAAAAAAGATTTGAATAAAGTTTTCAAACAAGAGGCAAAAAATCATACTCGTATTGTTAAATCCGCCTGCATTGTTATTAACTTGAATAAATCTAAATGGCAAAATATTTGGTATGCCATTAAATCTATTTTAAAAAATAACTATAAGGAGGGCGAATTCCGTGTCCGTAATTAAAGATAAAGAAGGCGTTCGTGTTAGTGTCTGGGAGAAAATGATCGAAGATCGTATTCTCTTTATTACAGGCACTATTGATGATGAATTAGCTAATTATATTATTGCTAATATGTTATATTTGGCTAATCAAGATAGTAGCAAACCTATTACTTTATACATTAATAGTCCTGGTGGTGTTATTACATCTGGTCTTGCTATTTACAATACAATGGAATTAATTAAATGCCCGGTAAATACTATCGGTTATGGTATGTGCGCAAGTATGGCAAGCTTCTTATTATCTATGGGTAATAATCGTAGTGTGTTAGAAGATACAACAGTTATGATTCATCAACCATTAGGCGGTGCTGAAGGTCAACAAACAGAAATTGAAATTGCCTATAAACGAATTACTACTCTTCGTGAAAAATTAGAAAATAAATATGCTGAGAAATCTAATGGTAAATCCACTTATGAACAAATTCATGAAGCTTGTGATCGTGATAATTATTTGACTCCAGAGGAAGCTCTCGATATGGGTCTTATTGATGAAATTCTTAGACCGGAGGATAAATAATGAAGTGTTATTTTTGTGGACAAGATATCTCAGATAAAGATTCTAATAAAATTACGTTTGCTTCTCCTGAAGATAGTAACGTAGTAATTTGTCAGGAATGTATTGAAAAAATGTCGGCAGCAATTCATAAAACATCGAGTGATGTAGAAATTGCTTTAGGTATTGATGACATTCAAGAAGATTATGACGATATTTTAGATGAAAAACCTAAAGTTAAGCGATCTAAAATTCTTCCGTCACAAATTAAAAAATATTTAGACGAATCTGTTATTAATCAAGAATTAGCAAAGAAAATTATTTCTGTTGCATTATCTAATCATACTAAGTTATTAGAATATAATACATATGAAAAAGAAAATGTAGGTGTCGATGTCGAGAAAGCGAACGCGCTTATGATTGGCTCGACCGGATCTGGTGACTGTAAAATCTAAATAATTCAGTGTTGACAATGTTTTATTAGTAATATATAATTAAAATATAAAACTAATATACTTAATATTGGAGGCACTGGAATGAAATCATATGAATATGATAAATATATTGTAGAATATTTAAATACAAATATAACTGTTAAAGATTTGGCTAAAAAATATAATCTTTCTTATTATGGACTTAGGCGTCAAGTTTCTATAAGAGGAATAAAAAGAATTTTTAATTATGGAAAAGAAATTGAATACGCAAGATCAATAAAAAATAAATTAATTAAAGATTATATTCTTGGAGAAACTTCATTAAAATCTCTTGCAGAAAAATATAATATTAATGATTATAAAACTGTTTCAATTGTATTAAAAGAAAATGGAATTGAAATTATAAAACCTAAACATACTATTTCTCTATCTGCATTAAAAAATGCTGCTAATTATTATAAAAATAATCAAATTTCTGTAATTAATTGCGCTAAAAAATATAAGATAGGGAAAAATACTTTATATAATCATTTAAAAGAAAATAATCTTATTAAAAATAAACAAGAATATCAAAAAAATATTTCTTTTGATAAAACTTTTTTTGATAATATTGATTCAGAAGAAAAAGCTTATTGGCTGGGCTTTATTATGGCCGATGGCTGGACAAGATTAAGTAATGGAAAGCCAAGCCAAACAGGAATCGAAATACAAAAAAAAGACATAGAAATTTTACATAACTTTAAAAAAAGTATAAAAAGTAATCATAACATAAAAGAAAGAACTCGTGTTCAAGAAAGTGGTTACGTTTCTAAATTGTGTTATATAGTTATATCTTGTCAATATATGACAAAAAAATTGGTAGAATGTGGTGTTATACCAAATAAAACATATTATGGTTTTATTAATGAATCAATTTTTAATAATAATGAAAAATTAATTTTTCATTATTTAAGAGGTTATATTGATGGTGATGGCTTTATAAGCCCCAAAAAATCAGAATATGTATGTAAAATTGTTATTAAAAGTGATGCAATATTAAATACAATTAAAAAATGGATTATAAAATATTGCAAAATAGAACCTAAAATAAAATTAGAATCAGATAAAAGAGGTTCTGCATATAGATTGTTTATAAGTAATAAAAAAGATTATTTTATTTTTTTAGATAAAATATATAATAATTCTACAATATATTTAGAAAGAAAATATAAAAATTATTTAGATCATAAAAATTGCCGTCCAGAGTGAATGTAGTTATAACTCTGGATTATTAGAGCGGAATTAAACGGGAAGACTAAGTCGAAAGATATGTTAATCCGAGACCGAAGGCTAAATATAAAAATTTAGTCAGGCGCAACGCATAGTAACTGAACCTCATTAAGAGAATATAATGTTACCACGAGGCCGCTCCACACAACTACACAATAAAAATGTGAAAAGATATGCTGAGCTTATAGGAAACTATAAGAACTGTCGAATAAAAAGTCGGCAGGATAACAAAACTGAAAACTTACATAATTAAACAAATTGCTAAATATTTAAACAGACCTTTGGTTATTATAGATTCAAGTAGTCTTACAAAAGCTGGGTTTGTAGGAGAAGATGTTTCTTCTGTTATTGCAAGATTATACAGAGAAGCTGGCGAAGATATTTCGAAAACTGAACAAGGTATTGTATATCTCGATGAAATCGATAAGATTGCTGCTAAAGATCCTAAAAATGCTGGCACTCAAGGTAGTGATATCGGTGGTCGTGATGTACAATATGAATTACTTAAGTTAGTTGAAGGTGGTAAGGTACCAATTAAGACAGGTGGTATGCTTGGTCAAGGTACAACAATTGAAATCGATACTACAAATATTTTATTTATTTGTGGTGGTGCTTTTACTGGCATTGAAAATAAAATTGCAGCACGTCTTAATAAGAAAACTGATAACGGAGTTGGTTTTAAATCTACTAAATCTAAAAATGAAATGGAAGCAGAGGTTACATACAATAGTATGATTGAACATATTCTTCCAGAAGATTTAGAGGACTTTGGTATTATCCCTGAATTATTAGGTCGATTACCTGTTATTGCACCATTAAAAGAGCTTAGTGTCAATGATTTAAAACGCATTCTTACAGAACCAAAACATGCTACTTTTAAACAAATGCAAGAACTTGTTAAAATGTATGGCATTGATTTAAAATTCAATGATGATACTATCGATACTATTGCACAATTAGCTTATGATCGCAAAACTGGTGCTCGTGCTTTACGTAGTGTAGTCGAAGCATTGGTTGACGATAAGTTATTCGACATTAATAGTAAGACTAAGAAAATTACAATTACTAAAGAAGATGTCGAAGAAAAATTTGAATATTATTTAAAGAAAGGAGAAAATAAATAATGGGATTGGCTGATAAAGCTTTTAGTGTTTTAAAACCTTATGCTGAAAAACTATTAAGCAAACCATTAGAATCTAATGAAGATGCTAAATTAGTTTTAGATCTATATACTAGTGGTGTATTAACACTATTAGATATGGAAGAAACTATTGAAGTTGAAGAAGTTCATAAGGGAGAGCCTAAGGAAGAAAAGCCTAAACGCACTCGTAAAACTAAATCTAAAAAAGCTGAAGAACCCAAGGAAGATAAATCTGTAGAAGATATTCCTGTAACTGATTTTGAAGGCAAAGTAGTTGAAGAAACTAAAAAATCTGCCATGGAAATTCTCGGCTCTGAAGATAAAGTTGATGAAGAGCCTGTCTTTCAAGCGTCAAAAGATGATTCTGTCGAAGATAACAATCCGTCTGAAGAGACAAAGCTCGAATTTAACGAAAGACAATTAGATTTTTATGTAAGCGAATTCAAGCGCGAACAAGAAAAACCAACCAAGGAAGATATGTCTAAATTGAAACCTAAAGCTGATAAAATTCGTGCTTTTGCTCAAGAAGCAGCTGATAATAAAAAATTATTAGCTCAATATTTAGACGAAATCATGGAAGATGAAGATAAAGGTAAAATTACGTTAAGAAATATTACTCCTTACTACATCGACATGTTAAGTCATTATTTGGTACTCCGTGAAGAAATTAAACGCTACAACGACGATAAAATTGTAGAAGCAATGAAAAAACTTTCTGGCGGAGTTTTAAATAAAATTGAAGATCTAAATCGATATAATATCGAAGCGATCTTAACTGTTTTAAAAGGTTTATAATTTATAAATTAAAGAGGTATTTAAGAGATGGCTTTAAATCAAGTAACTTTACAAGGTATCGTTCCTAATAACGATAAATTTCAAATTGATGTAAAATTTGGTGATGATGGCAATGTAAGTGTATTGCGTGCACCTATGGCTGTTCGTCGCAATTGGAAACCAAAAGATGAACAATATTATGCAAGTGACATTATTTGGATTACAGCTTTTGGTCATACTGCTAATTTTATGAACACTTATCTTAAAAAAGGTGAACCATTTGTTATTACTGGTCATTTAGCTACTAGTACTTTTGAAAAAGATGGTAAAAACATCACTCGTACAGATGTTATCGTAGATAACTATATGTTTATCGATGGCGCTCGTTCTGGCGGTTCTGATGATTCTAATTTTGAAAATTTTGCTGACGATACAAAAGCAGAAGCTTCTGGTGACAACGATATTCTTGGTCTAGGTCTATAATTTGCAAAATCCTTAATAAATAATATATAATGGGTATGGGTAGTGTAGCTCATACCCATATATTATTTTAGAAAGGATTTTTGCTTATGGATTATGTGGATAATATCGATAAACAAATAGCCGAATTAACTAAGCAAATGAAGCAAGAAGAAGACTTGCGAAACGACCTGAATGATATTAGCGGTCATGTTGGCGAAGCGTTAGCTAAACAAAAATTTGGTACGCCTTACCAAGTGGATTATGATAGTCGTTTAATGCAATTTGTTTTTCGCATTGGTACATCTGGCAAACGAGGCAGAGTCGAAGCTTTATTTTCTACTAATAAACTCATTATTAAACCTAGAAAATTTAAAGCTCATGTCGAATTTAATAAAGATGTTTCATTGGCTGAAACTATCGGTGAAGTTGTTCGCGGTATTCTGTATACGTATTATGATTTAATCGATGATGAGGATCACGTATACTAATGGATCAAGAAATTGTTGTTCTTAAATATCCAGATTGTGTTCGTTTAAGAAAAGAAATGTATCTTAACGGTCCGAATCATTGTGCACATGAAATTATCGATAATGCTGTCGATGAATTTGTATCAGGATTCGGTAAAACAATTACAGTAGAATATAATAAAGATACTAAAGTAATGACCATTACAGATGAAGGTCGAGGTATTCCTGTATCTTTAAATAAAGAATATAACATGCCTCAAATTCAGCTGGCATTAGCTTCATTACATGCTGGTGGAAAGTTCTCTGTAGGAGGACATACGTCTACCACCAGTGGATTAAACGGTGTTGGAAGTAGTAGCGTAAATGCTGTATCTTCATTTTTTAATGCTACTGTATATCGCGACGGATATGAATGGACTATAGGCTTTGAAAAAGGATTATTAGTTAAACCTTTGAAAAAAGGTAAAAAAACGAAGCGAACCGGAACCAAAATTGAATATTGTTTAGATAGCGAAATTTACAATGAAGAAGTCGATTTAAATAAATTAGCTAAAAAGTTAAAAGAATTAAGTTATCTTAACGATGGTTTAATTATTAAATATAATTTTGGTGATGGCTGGATTAATTTAAAATCATCTTCTTTAGTCGATTATCTTAAAGATATAACGACAAAAGAAACCATTGGCAAACCTTTGTACTTTAAAAGTACACAAGATAATACTACTGTAGAAGTAGTATTAAATTATTGTAATGATTTATATTCTAATACTATTTTAACATTTGTGAATAATATCAATACCTTGAATGGCGGCGATCACTTAAGTGGATTCAAGGCCGGTGTTTTACAAGCTTTAAAAAGTATTGGAATTAAAGACATTACACAAGACGATGTTCTTGAAGGACTTATTGCTATTGTAAATATTAAGACTCTCGAACCTAAATTTGAAGGTCAAAATAAATTATATTTGCAAATGCCAGAAATTCGAGAACAAGTTAAAAATTTAGTTAGCGAATCTTTTAGTGAAGAACTTTCTAACAAAAAAACTTTTGCAAAACAATTAACATCTAAAATTAATATAAGTATTAAAGCTAGACTCGACGCTAAAAAAGCAAGAGAAAATGCGCGTAAACAGAAAAAAGCATTAAAATCTATTGTTGTTGAAAAACTAGCAGATTGTATTAGTAATGATCCTAATGAATGTGAAATATTCATTGTTGAGGGTAAACAGCAGAATTGCCCTCGTTAAATCTATCTAATTGCGGGAAAATTCAAATTAAATATAATTACTAAATTATTATGGCAACATAATAATGGCAACGAGTAATTTCAATGGTATAGTAAAAAGATTATATTTATGAACAATCCGCAGCGAAGAATCTTATTAAAGATTAACGTTCAGAGACTATCGAAAAGTTTATAACGAAGTAGAGTAGGGAAAAATTCCTGAAACGGTAGAATACTATTTATAATAGTATAAGATATAGTCCAAATTGGATTCTGCAGCAGGATCCTCAAAACAAGGCAGAGATCCTAAAACTCAAGCTATCTTACCAGTATTTGGTAAGGTACTAAATGCCGAAAAATCAGAAGGTACAGTGACATCAGAAAAACTTCTCGATGTCGTTAATGCTATTGGTTGTGGTATTGGAAAAACATTCAACAAAGATGAATTAAAATACAATAAAATAATTTTTCTCTCAGACAGCGACGCCGACGGGAACCATATAACCTGCTTGTGGACTACATTCTTCTTTAATTATTATCCTGAGTTAATTTTAAATGGGAATATTTATGCAGGAATACCTCCTATTTTTAAATTAACTAAAGGTGATAAACATAAATATATTTATACTGAACAAGAGTATGAAAAATTAAAAGATAAAGATAAATGGCATGTCCAATATTTAAAAGGTTTAGGCGAAATGAATCCCGATCAATTATGGGAATCAACATTAAATCCTGAGACGAGAAAATTATATAAACTTACAATTGAAGATGCTGAAGCTTGCGCAAAAGTTGTTAATGATATTATGGGCAAAGATTCTGAAGCCCGTAAGAAATTAGTATTAAATAATTTTAGTATAGAAGGTTAATATGAGCTTAGAATATTCGCTTAAGATGGGACTTAATCGTCTATTATCTAAAACTCCGAAAAATAGTGCTGACGAGCAATATTTGGCTATCGGAAGAAATATATTAGCTAACGGTGTATATAAAAATAACCGAACTGGCATTGGCGCTTATAGCCTGCCACATCAGATTATGCAATTTAATTTAGACGATGAATTCCCTATTTTAACAAGTAAATTTGTCGGATTAAAAACAGCTATTAAAGAACTTTTGTGGATCTGGCAAGATCAATCTAACGATGTTAATTTACTTAATCAAAAATATGGTGTAACAATCTGGGACGAATGGAAACGTAATGACGGTACTATTGGTAAAGCATATGGTTATCAGTTAGGTTGTGAATATCAGTATTTTGATGTTGATTATAATAAAGCTTTAGAACTTAAAAATCAAGGCAAGATTAAAGATATTCATATTACTCCACAAGGAGTTTGCTTAATGAATCAAGTGGATAAGCTAATCTATGATTTAACTTATAATCCTGATAACCGCAGAATGGTTGTTAGTTTATGGAATGTCGAAGACTTACATAATATGGCTCTTCAACCGTGTGCATTTTTGACTCAATGGAACGTCACTAATGGTAAATTAAATTTATTATTAAATATTCGTTCTAACGATTTTTGTTTAGGCAATCCTTATAATATGTGTCAATATGCATTTTTATTAATGTTAATGGCTCATGTAACCGGTTATAAACTCGGATTGTTTACAATCATGATTAATGATTGTCATGTTTATGAAAATCATGTACAAGGTCTTATTAAACAATTAGATCAAGAAACATATTATGCACCAGAAGTTAGAATTAAATCCGGTGTAAAAAGTTTCTATGATTTTAGAATCTGTGATTTAATTATCGAAGACTATAATCATGGCGGCAAAATTTCGTTCGAGGTTGCCATATGATTAATATGATTGTATGCCAAAATAACTTTGGTTATATTGGTAAAGATGGAAAGATGTTGTATCATATTCCAAGAGATTTAGCTTTTTTTAAGAAAAAGACTAAAGGTAATGTAATTATTATGGGCAGAAAAACTTATGAAAGTTTACCTAATAAATTGCCTGATCGAGAACATTGGGTTATTACTAAAGATAAAAATTATTCTGGTGGCGATCGTATCTTTACTAGTGTTAATGAAGTATTAGATGCTATCGATCACGATAAAGAATATTTTGTTATCGGCGGTGGACAAATCTATAAACAGTTTATGGATTATGCCGATATTATCTATATAACTCAAGTCGACGATTTTTCTCTTGGAGATGTAATATTTCCCTCATTGAATTTAAATCTATGGCATTTATTTGGAGAAGTCGAAGTTCGAGATGATATGTCTCCTTATAAATTAACCTTTAGAAAATATGTTCACAAGGATGTAATACATGAACAACTTCTTTAATTTGGCCGGCAAAATCAAAAATATTACAAAGATATTTACAGATTCATACGGTCAGGATATGTATTCTGCTAATGTTAGCATGAATATTAAAAATAAACATATTGAAGTGCCTATTCACTTCAAAGACAGCGTCGGTAAAATTTATAAACTTAAAGAAGACTCTCATGTAAATCTTTACGGAGAATTACGAACTAGGAATGTGAAAGCCGACGATAAAAATAAATTAATGGTATTTGGGTATGTTACTCAAGGAAATCAGCAAGTTCAAGATTTTAATCAAGTAACATTACGAGGCTTTGTTTGTAAAACAAGTAATATCATTAATAAAAAAAATCATAATATCTGTTCTGTTATTTTATGTGTTAAACGCAATAACGATACAGTGAATGATTTTATTCCTTGTGTTGGTCATAATCTTAATGCTAATTTATTGCGCGACATGAAATTGAAAACAAATATTGAAGTTGTCGGTCAATTTGTTCAGCGTCAATATTATAGTCATAAAGAACAATGTACCAAAATAACTTATGAAGTTTTAGTTAAAAATATTAAGGTATTATAATGGAAATAAATATTGAATTAAGTAATTTACTTATTAATTACTTCAGTCGATATGCTAATCATATTGTTTATGAACGCGCAATTCCATTATTAAATGATGGACTTAAGCCTGTTCAACGACGTGTATTAATGTCGATGAACAATTTAGGATTAGCTCCAAATAAACCAATGAAAAAATGCGCCAAAATTGTTGGCGATACTGTAGGTCAATACCATCCTCATAGTCTAGATGGTCCTTATGGCGCTTTAGTTAATATGATAGCAACATTTAGTTGTCGTTATCCATTAGGAGACGGAAGCGGGAACATGGGGAGTATCCAGGGAGATCCGCCTGCGGCGTTTAGGTACACCGAAGCTAAATTAAGTAATGTTGGCGATTTATTATTAAATCAAACCGACAAAGAAATTGTTCCTTGGATCCCGACATATGATAATAGTGGCGTTGAACCAGTATCTTTAGGCGGCTTATTTCCTAATATTTTATGTAATTATACTAATGGCATTGCAGCTGGTGTTAGTTCTATGATACCGTCACACAATGCTACTGAAGTATATACTGCTTTAATTAAAACTATCGATCGAATTACTAAAGGTAAAGATATCGATGTTGATTTTCTTTTAAAATATATTAAAGGTCCAGATTTTGCAACTGGCGGTATTATAATTAATGATAGTGATATTCCATTAGTTTATAAAAATGGTAAAGGTAAATTTATTATACGTGGTGAATATACTATTCGAAATAAAAAAGAATTAGTATTTCATAGTATTCCGTATACTACTAATTTAGCCATTATCGTTAAAAATCTTAAAAAACTTCGTGAACAAAAGTTGTGCGGAGAATTTAAAGATGTATCGGCTAAAGGTAATGTCGAATTAATTATTAAACCGGCACGAGGTCAATCTGTCGATAATCTTATCGAGAACGTTTTTAAGAAAACTAAATTAGAAGATAATTTCAATAGTATTTTTACTATGATATATGATAATAAAGTTTATGAACATATGTCCTTAGATTTAATTATTAAGAAATTATTGATTCACTATCATAATATTATTAAAGCTAAATATACAGTAGAAAAAAATAATAACGATAAATTATTATTTAAATATAATACTGTTAAAATAGCTGTTCATAATAGTGAAGAGATATTAAATATTATTAAAGACGATTCTGATCCACGCTCTAAATTAAAAGAAAAATTAAAAATTAATGATGAAGCTGTCGATTATATTATGAGCATGAAAATTAATGATTTTACTAAACTTAGTCAAAAAGACTATAATAGCAAGATCAAAGAATTAAATGATCGTAACACTGAATTAAGTGGTATCCTGAGAGATGCCAATTCAGTGCTTCTTCAAGTAAAAATCGAGCTTCAATCTATTCTTAAAAAATATTTTAAAGATGATAAACGTCTTACTACAATAGGTTTAAAATGATTAATTTAAGAGAACCTATTTTGCAGTTTTATGGTAATTCTATTAGTAGAATACATAAAGAACCTGAGACTTTTTTAAAGCTCGAAGATAGAATATATTATTTTTATACAGAAAAGAAAAATTATTTAAATTATAATACATTTACTAATTATCTTGTCGTAACTAAAAAAGGATATTATAAAGTTATATCTGGCGATATGCTAGATATAACAAGAACAAAAAGAATTATCGATCTTGAAGAAAATGATGAGATTGTTGCTATTGAACCATTATATTCTAATTTGTTCTATATTATTACTTCACATAATAATATTCTTTTAGTCGATATAGAATTTAATATTTCACATCTTCGAATTAGCGAACGTTCCGGCGGCAAAAAAGAAATTGTTAAACTTAGTGATAACGAAGAAATTACTATAGTCGTTAATCGTTTTAATAAAGATAACGATATTAATAGTTTAATTGTTGTCGATCAGTTTAATAAAGTTAAAGTTATTGATGATGCTCCTCATAGAAGAGTTCGTAAAATTCCTAAAAAATTTTGCGATACAAAAGTAAAGTTAATAACTGTTATTAATAAAAATAACAATACTATTGTTGGCATCGGGAATAAAATTACTTTATTAAAGTATTCTTATTTCAAAGATTATATTAAAAAATATAACGGAATGTTCAAAGTGCACTCATTGTTCACTAATGCTACTGAATATAAAAATTACGAATTAGTAAAAGGTGTTGCATATTAATGAACAATACTTCTATTGAAGACAATTTAGCTTCGTATGTCGGAATTCTTTCTGGCGTTTTAGAAGGTGATAATACTTCTAAAAATAAACAAATTATTGAATCCTTTGTTAATATTATAGATAAATTAAGTAGTGCAGAAAATATCAAAAAAGATGTTGCAATTTTACCTGTACTTGCGTTATCATTAAAATATATGGAAGAACGTCATCAGAAATATATTAAAATGGTAGGGTTTAAAAATCCTAACTATGATAACGCTATTAATTTATTAACAGCTTTAATTAATAATAATAAGGAGGCATAATTTGGCTAGAAAAAAAGCGGCAGAAGTTGTTGTCGAAACAAAAGGTAATTTAACTGATACCGAACGAAGAAAACGTCTTGATACTATCATGTCTGGTATTATGAAAAAAAATGACGGTATTGTAGTTGGACGTCTTTCAGATCCTGAAATTAAAAAACGATTAAAAATTGAATTTATCCCAACTCCGTCAGTAAATTTTAATGCAGCTACTGGCGGTGGATTACCAAAAGGTAAGATGTGTATTATTAGCGGTTCCGAGGATTCGGGTAAGTCCTAATAAAACGAGTAATATATAGTCATATAATATAATTTATTTTTTTAAAAAAGGAATTATTTTTATGACTATTGAAATTAAAAAACTTTATTGTAGCGGATATGGATATAAAAAAATAGCAAAAGAATTAAAACTTCCGATTAGAAAAGTTATTTATTCTTTGATAGATTTAGGCTATAAAGATTTTATGATATTTCCAAATCAAGAAATTATTGATAGTATTATAAAAGACTATAAAAATATTAATACTGCAGAAATATCAAAAAAATATCATATGTCTCAATATAAAGTTTGCGCTATCTTAAAAATTAATAATATAAAAATTACGCCTAAAGGCTATCATTCAAACTTTGAAAATAAAATTAATCATAATTATTTTGAGAAAATTGATACTGAAGAAAAAGCCTATTGGCTTGGTTTTTTATATGCTGATGGATATAATGATACAAATAGATGTTCTGTAGAATTATGTTTAAAAGAATCTGATCTAAATATGATTCAAAAATTTAAAGAATCATTATCGAGTTCATATAAAATATCTAAAAAGAAAACAAAATTAAATAATAAAATATTTTTTTCTTATAGACATATTATTTATTCAAAAAAAATTACTAATGATTTAATAAATTTAGGTTGTTACAATAAAAAATCATTAATTTTAAAATTTCCTACATACAAACAAGTTCCTGAAAAATTAATTCATCATTTTATGAGAGGATATTTTGATGGTGACGGTTGTATATCCGGAAGTAAAATTATGATAAATGGAACAAAAAAATTTTTAAATAAATATATTAAAATATTAAGAAAAAATACAAATATTTCAGAAGCTGAAAGTTGGTCTATGGACGGAAAAGCTCATAGATGGCAACATGCTAGTAAAAAAGATCTTTGCCAAATATTTAATTTTTTATATAAAGATAGCACTATTTTCTTAGAAAGAAAATATAATCGTTTTATTGAATTGCTCCCTTGAATATTCAAGGAAAACTCTGTTATATGCTGGGAAGTCCTTAGAGCTTTTAGTACCAAAGTGTGAAAATCTAAAAGATTGGATAATCAGCAGGCAGCTTTATTTTTAAATATTGCGCCCCAACGACTATCGAACACAGATTTAAGAAAATGCTCTTAATGAGAAGTTAGTAGAGTACATATTTATATGATATGGAAAAGCAGAGCATACTTGCGGCAAATAGCAAGATGAAGACATAGTCTACTCCCCTAATAAATATCGGGAAACCGAGGGTATAAAGGAAAACTTCCCTAGTATTAGAAACTATCGGTAAACTTCACAAAGAAAATCCAGAAGGTAATTTTGCTTTATGGATTGAAAGCGAAGCATCGTTAAGTTTAGATTATATGATCGAAACTTTCGGTATCGATCCTGATAGATTCTATTTTATTCAATTTGATCGAGGACATTCTGCAGAAGACTGTTTAGATAAAGCCGAAGCATTAATTCAAACTGGTGCAATCGATATTTTTTGTATAAATACTCTAAAAGCATTAGTACCAGAAGATGATATGAATCGCACTATGTCACAGGTTTCTGTAGGTTCTCAAGCTAGACTTAATGCAAAAATCTGTAATAAATTCGTATCTTTAATCAATCAATATGGTACGTCAATGATTTTAATTCAGCATTTGACTACCAATATCGGTGGTTTTAGTATGTATGGCGATAATTTAGTATTAGCTGGTGGTCGAGCTATTCGTACTGCTAGCATGCTAACTGTCGAAATGCGTAAAGGTAGTATTCTTGATACTGATCCTATCGGTAAAGAAGACGGTATTAAGATTAATTGTACTATTAGAAAAAATCACTGTATTCCGACCGAATTCCCTTATCGTAAGTTTAGTTACTTTGCTATCTTTGGTGAAGGTATTGAACAAATATTAAGTACTCTTGATGAATTAATAAGTATGGGTATTATTCATAAAGCAGGTGCTTGGTTACAACAAATAGATCCAGAAACTGGAGAAATTGTGGATAAGTGGAATGGACGCGTAGCGTTCCGAGAAGATATGAAGTCTAATCCAGATAAACTTAAAAAGTTTATTAATATGACTCAAGGTAAATTCGAAGAACTTTCTGAAGAGGAAGTTTTAAAAATTAAAGAACAAGACGCTATGTTAGATAAAGAAGAGGAATAATATGTCCTGTCTTTATGGCGATGAATGGTATACATGTCAAAGTGTTACCGGTACTAAATGTACTGAATGTATTAAACATGATTCCGAAATTGCTAAACAAAAGCGTAAACAAATCAAATTTAAAGCCCGTCCAGATAAAAGGATGGGCTCTAAGTTTGAGATGAAAAATCATAATGCCAATGAAGCTCTTATTCACGACGTTACTAATCGAATGACTCCCAATAGTGGAGCCGGTAAGATTAAAGGCGACCAAGAAATAAAAGGCATTATCAGCGTAAGCGAAGAACTTAAAACAAAAGTTGCCGAAGAAACACGAGGCAAAAAAACTTTTACTATTCATAAAGAATGGTTAGATAAATTAAAAAGAGAATCTCAAGATAAAGAATTTTATTATCTTAAATTCTGTTTTCATGAAAATGACGACGATGTATATGTCGTTGTCGATCAAGAAATCATTATGTCGATGATCAAAACTATGATCGAAGACAGACGAAAGGCTAATTCAGCCGATCATTTAATTAAAATAGCTACGTTAGAAAAAGAGAAAACGTTAGCGGAGAATAATTTGCTGAGAGCTAAAATTGCTCTATTGGAGGAAAAATTAAATGAGCCTAATGGATCAATTTAGGACTAAATACGGCAATAAATTGTGGGAAGAATTTTTAGAAGATTATTCTAAGTATCCATTGCCTGATTATGTCACAAAAGAATTAGTATTGCCTATTAATTTTAATGTTCATAAGGAACTTACTGATGTACTTATCATTAAAGATCCTCTTGATACTGATGTTTCGGCAATGGACACTAAGGATAAAGAAAATTTGTATATTAATTTTGCTAAGCTATTAAAAGATAATGGCTTAGATTTACATAATACTACGTGGATAAATTGTATCCCGTATATGCCTTTTGTTAAAGTTGGCGATGAAATTCAAAAGCGCCCACCTAATACAAAAGAACAAATTATTGCTAAGCAATATCTTAATAAACTTATTAATATTATGAATCCTAAAATCATTATATTATTAGGCAATGTTTCTTTTCGTATGTTTAGAACTGATTCTAACATTTTGGAAGAACACGGAAAACAATTTAATATTTTAAATCATACATTCTTCCCACTATATTCTCTTAAATATATTGTTAATCTTTCTGGAAATAAAAAGGAAGATGCTAAAAAAGAATTAGTGGCTGATGTAAATACATTAGTTAAGTATTTGAAAAAAGAAGGAATTATTAATAATGGCTAACGAAATTAACGAAGGTATTGATATATTTGCTGGCATCGACGAATTAGATGTAGAAAATGAAGTTGCTTCTATTGTAGAAGAAACTCCTAAAACTGATCTATTTGACGAACCAGAATTAAAAACGGAAATTCAAGAAGAACCACAACCAAAAGAAAAACAGGAAGTTAAAACTGAAGAAAAACAAGATGAAGTTCCTAAATCTAAAGTTAAAGGTTCTGCTTTTAATAGTATCGTAGATTTTGTCATCAATCCTATTCAAGATGACGAATGGAATAAATTTAAAGAAGAAATGACTGTAAAAGTTGACGGTATTGTTATTAAAGACAATATACCGCCAAACGTAGTTTTACTCATTGCTTCTGATTTAGATTCCACATATAATATGATCTACGAGAAATATATGGAAATTAAAACTGCACTCGATAACTTTACTAATAAAGAAGATGGTATTCTTTCTGTTATTAAAGCAACTCATAGTAAAGGCTCTAATGAAACAGAACGTAAAGCTAACGGTGTTGCAGCTGCTCAAAAATATAAAATTGGTAAGACAACAGTTAATTTATTTGAATTAATTGCTGAAACAAGGAATCGTTATAATTTCTTGCAAGGTCTTATCGATCAAATTAAATTTAAAAAAGATTTGTTAATTATTGCAAGTTCTGCAATTAAAGTTCTTAATAAGTAGACAATAACCTCTATATTTGCTATAATATATATGAAATATTTTAGTAAATATGGAGGTATTTTTTAATGGTAACGTTAAAAGAAATTTTTGCGTCTGATAATATGACGCCAGAACTATATCGTTCTAATCAATATCTTAATCAAGGTGCTAATTATCTTGCAATTAGTGATGTTACAATGGTATTAAATCAATTATTTGATGGTAATTGGGATTTTGAAATTACAAAATCTTGGAAAGAAGAATATCCAGCATATAATAAAGAAAAATTATATGATCCAAAAACTCAAATTAAAAGTACTTTATCAAAAGAAGAACTATTAAAAGAAATTGATATTTATTTTTATGTTCAAGGACGATTAACTGTTCGTGCATTAGATGAAAATGGTAACATGATTACTATTTTTAAAGAAGATATTGGTTCTAACTGTGTTAAAAAAGCTGAAAAAACAGGTCGTATGGATTATGCTAGCGGATATAAATCTGCTGTAAGCAGCGCATTAAAAGGTTGCGCAGACAATCTCGATATTTCTGTTCTTAAAGCTGAAGATGTGAATAAAGTACGTCAATTTGTCGGCACTAAAAAATTAGCAATTTTAAAAGATCGTCTTGGTGCACAATTTAAAGAACTTGTGTCTAAATTTGCTCAACAACATGGCATCGAAGTTAAAGATGCTGTTAGTGGCAAATATATTAATAAATTAGTCATGGAGCTGGAAAAAAATGTTAATAACAGATCCAGATGATAAACTTTACTTTAAATGTCCTAAATGTGGAGCTCGTGAATTTGAAAAAGTCGATGTTTTCGAATTTAAATGGATTCCAAGAAAAAAAGAATACTTAAAAGTTAAAGTTAAAGAATTAAATCGTTGTTTAAATTGTAAACACGATGTTGAAAAAAGTCAGGTTAAATAGCCTGGCTTTTTTTGTTGGAGATAATAATGAATTTATTAGAAGAAACATTGGATTTTTTTAAGCCTCCTTATAATCCTGAAGAAAATATTTATGGTATTATTACTTCTATGGGAATCATTTCATGGGAAGATTTTAAAAAAATAGCTAAAAACGATAATTATGATGATTCATATGGCTGTCAAAAAGTAGCTATAGATCTTATGATTTTTCATAAAAATGGTATTCTTGTAAGGAAAGATTTTTGTGACGGATTAGAAGGCTGGGAAAATATTTATATGGATTTTAGTAATTTTAAACTTGAACCAGCCGACATGTCTAAAATTAAAACATTTGTCGGTGGTTGTTGGAATTCATTAAAAAAAATTAACGAGGATAAAAATGAAAATTAGTTTATACGATTATCGTATTAATATTAGAACAGCTGGTCCAAGTCAGCACGATAATTTACGCAGTGAATTATATTTTGCTGGCTGTCAAAAAGGACGTGAAAATCCTTGTCCAGGTTGTTTTAATTATGAACTATGGTATCAAGAAACAGGTACCATGGTTACTCCTCAAGATATTATTAACAGACTCGAAGAATTTAATTCTGTTAAAAGTATTACTATTGTCGGTGGTGAGCCTACTGATCAAATGGAAGGCCTTATCGATCTTACTTATGAACTTAAAAAACATGGTTATCATATTATTGTAATTACTTGGCATGAGCTATGCGATATTCTAAAAGAAGATAAACATATCGTAAATCAATATAAAAAATTATTTGAAAATATCGATATGCTTATCGACGGTGAATATAATGAAAGAATGAGAATTTATGATGATAATCATAAAAATGTTTTAAGAAGCTTCATCGGTAGTAGTAATCAATTAATTCATGATTTTTCTGAATATACGTCAGATAATCATGTATATCATACATATCAAATTACTGACGACATGAAAGAAATCATGATTAATGAAAACGGGGGTGTCGATTTTGTCAGAAATTAAAATTAGTGATACTTTATTAAATACTAAAATTACATTAGATCAAGATCAATATGTATTTACTTCTAAATATTCTATTGATATTACTCCTGAAAAAGCAGTATTTAAAATTAATACAACTAGTGATAATGAAAAGCATACTGAAACAATTAATTTAGACTGGGAAGAATTTATTGAGCCGATGTTAAATCGTGCTATTAAATCTAAAACTGAATTAAAGGATTTAGAAACTTTTAAAACACATGTATTAACTTATATTGCAAATAAATATAATAAATCCTTATTCGATGTATTTAATAAACGCGCATTAGATATTATTAAAAGAGCTAAAGAAAGTGGACAAGAAGATAATCGAGAAATTCGTGTCGATTTAACTGAAGCTGCTAAAAATATTATTAATTATTGCAATTTATTAAATCCTTATGTCGAAGAAGAAGAATTAAAAGCAACTATTAATGCGTGAAAGGGATGCTAATATAATGGATATTTTAAAATTACACAATTCTGGTTTAAAAAATGGGTATCGTCCAATTATTTGGATTAAGACTGCTGAACGTGAACGCGGCATGTCTTATGCATTTAATTGTATCGATAAATCTAATTCTACAATTTCTGACGAACTCGAAGATATTTTCTCTGAAGTAGAAAAGAAAACTGTATATATTAATACACCTGACATGTTCTTAGGTTCTATGAAATTGAATCTAAAAACGAATAAACATTGTTCTTTCGATTACTATAATGATATTAAGCCTGATAAAAAGGTCGATAGTCCAATTAAAATGCTTGATAAAATTAATAGTAACGAAAATAAAAATGATTATTTCATTCTTGTTGAACCTATGTTCTTCAAAAATGAAATGTTCTTACAAATGTTTTTGAAAGAAGTTTCTTTTAAAAATACTGGCGCTCCTATTTATGTTGTAAGTTCTCAATCTCCTAACGATGAATTAGCTCATTTATGTTATAACGTAACATTAGATGGTCTTACGTTAGCTGAAATCAAATCGTATTTAAGCAAGTTTGATTGTGATAGCGAAGATAAATGTGCTGAAGCTCTTATGGGTTTAACATATATTCAAATGCGTCAAACTATTGAATATGTTCGTTCTAATAAAGAAATTAAATCCTCTGATATCTATAAATTTAAATCTGAAAATTATGATACTAGTATGCTCGAAGTATCTCATCCAAATTTAAAATTAGAAGATCTCGGTGGTTATTCTGTATTTAAGAAATATGTAAGTGATTTACCTAAATTCTATACAGATAAAGCTCGTCAAATGAAAATTAAAGCACCTAAAGGCTTTATTGCATTTGGTGTACCTGGTTGTTCTAAGACTGTTTCTGCTAGTCTTATTGCAAGCCATTTGAATGTACCATTGGTTAATATTAACTTATCTAAAATTATGCAAGGTCTAGTAGGTGCGTCTGAACGTAATATGGAACTTGCATTAAATCAAGTTAAAGAATTAAAACAATGTGTGCTCTTATTGGACGAAGCAGAAAAACTTTTTGGAGGTTATCAGTCTTCGGCCCAAACAGACGCCGGGACACTTTCTCGTGTTATGGGACGTTTATTGACGTTCTTGCATGAAAATGAAAATACATTTACTGTATTTACTTCGAACGATATTACTAAATTGCCTCCAGAGCTTTTGCGTGCTGGACGTATAGATACTCAATGGTACTTCAATGTTCCAAACAAAACTGAAGCTAAAGAAATTTTAGACATTTATTTGAATAAATATTCTATTGAATTATCTGAAGCTAATGATGCTTATCTACAAGATCGTATCGATAAATTTACTGGTGCTGAAATTGAACAAGCTGTTATCAATTTACAACGTGCTATGTTTATTAACGATACTGAAGAAGTGGATAAGGATATCATTGATGAGGCTTTAGTAACTATCGTTCCTGTTACTCGTAGTTCTACTGATTCTATTCGTATGTTGGAAGAACATGCTAAGCGCTTTGCTGTTTATGCCAGTCCAAAAGAAGATGAGGTTGTCGAAACATTAAAAAAGCCTAAAATTAAAGCTACTTCTAAGAAAGAAAAAGAAGCTTTAAATATTTTTAAATAAGAAAGGATTTGTTGTTAATGGCAATCATTACATTCGATCCTAATGCCTTTGACAAAAAAGATCCTGATCTTGAAAAAATCAAAGCATTAGCTGTTAAACTAAATGAAAAAGCCGATGAAAAGCTTAAGGAAGAAACATATACGTTAATTAACGATATTAATATTCTTATGCAAGATTTAGCTTCTTTTTTAGTTTTAACAGACGATGTTTTTCCTATAACTAATTATGTTGCTGATTTATTAACTACTGTAACAACTATCACAGTTGACAGCCCTGATAATCCGGCTTATAATGATAGTAAATCAGTAGAAATTCGTAATAAAGCCAAATCTGGTTTTATTAAACGTCATTATCCTGAAAAGTATAAACTTATTAAGGATAATTTATAATTTTTAGGTAATATTATAGTGTATATTATATGCGCTATATTATTATAGAATATACGTATATTTTTAATAAGGAGGACAAAATAATGTCTCAATACGTAAAACAAACAGTTTCCATGGATTCTTTCGATCGCGATGATTTCCGCAATGCTTTAACAGATGAACGTTTCAAACACGATTTTACTATCGATTTCGATAATAAACGTATTACTGAACGTGGAATGGTAGTTATCCCTGATAACCAACGCGATGTAGATGCAGTCGTAACTTTCAAAAATTCTCACTCTGGTGTAGGTATTGTGTTTAACGAAGAAGGCGGTTTGGAAGTTCGTGGTGATTTCTATTCTTCTGGCACTCGTTTAGAAGAATTCTCTAAACAAATCGCTATGATTTACAATGCTTATAAAGTAGCTAAAGCAGCTCAGATGAATAACTATATGGTTAATATCTTGAGCCAATCTCGTCAAGAAATTAAACTTGAATGCCTAGGCTAATTTAAAATGTAGCCCCCAGCAATGGGGGCTTTTTCTTTTTTATAAAATATTATATAATAATTTATAGTTGTATACGTATATTTTCTCAAAGAGGTATTTTAAAATGAAAAAAATTACAGTTACATTAAATGCTGAAGGTAAAGTTGAATACGAAACTGAAGGTTTTGTAGGTCATGCTTGTCAATCTGAAATTCAAAAAATTATGTTAGCTGGTAACACAGATGAAGAAACTAAGAAACCAGAATACTATGATAGTGTTCCTGATTTTGTTAATAACCTTGGTTAATTAAAAATATATAGCCGGTAATTAATTTTACCGGCTTTTATTTATAAAAAAATATGGGATTAGATCAATCTATTTTTGTTATAAAAAAAGACTTATTAAAAAATCCTCCAAAAGCATTAGAATATAATATGTTTAAACAATATTTAACATATGACGAAGAAGATGATTATTATTATGATCTAGATGAATTTGCTTATTGGGGGAGATGGCATGGATTAAATCTTTTTATTTTAAAATATTTTTCTAATAAAGAAGATTATCCTAAAGAATATATCGATAGTGGTTGTTGTATTTTTATTGACGAAACAGCTATCGATGCTATCATTAAAATGTTTAATAAAGACAAATTAAATTCTGAATATGATTCATATTCTCACAATAATGAATATAATAAACAAATATTAAATAAAATAAAAGAATTAATTCAAGAAGGTTATTATATTTATTATTATGCATCCTGGTAATTTTTTTAGGCATATAAGCCTATATTTATAGAAAGTAGGTATATATATGTCTAAATGGTTAGAAGGATTAAATGAACAACAATTAAAAGTAGCTAAAAAAATTGATGGCTGTTTTGTTGTTAACGCCGGAAGTGGAGCGGGAAAAACTGCTCTTATTACTGCCCGTACAGCATATATGATTGAAAAAGGTATTAATCCTGACTCAATCCTAATGTTTACTTTTACACGTAAAGCAGCGCTAGAGATGAAAAGTCGATTAGTACAAAAAATTGGTGAACAAGCTAAAAAAGTTACCATTTGCACTTATCATTCTTTTAGTTCTATGCTTTTACGTCGATTCTCTTATTTAGTTGGCTATGATCGCAATTTTACTATTTGCGATAAAGATGATGCTAATAAAATTATTAAGGATTTGTGTCTTAATAATGCTAAACTTGCTGATATTGCTCGTGAACAAATTTCTAAGTGGAAATCTGAAGGCATTACTTATGAAGATGCTGCCAATAATGCAACAATTCAAAATGAATATTTAACTGTATATAAAATTTATGTACAGTATCAACGTAAGCTCGAAAAAAATAATAGTATGGATTTTGACGACCTTACCTTATTAGGTGCTCGTATTATTAATCAATATTCTGAAGTACAAGAATATGTTTGGAATAAATATAAATATGTATCTAGCGACGAAAGTCAAGATATGTCAGTATCCAATTGGTTTTATATCCAAGATATTGTTAAAGGTAATGAAAATTTATGCATGGTTATGGATAATAATCAGAGTATTTATGGTTTCCGTGGCGCCGATGTCGATTTCATTTGTAAAGAAATTGTTCGTCTTGGTTATGAACAATATGTATTAGAACGTAATTATCGATCTACTACTACTATTGTCGATGCTGGCAATGCCGTTGTAGGCAATAATCCTCAAATTATAAAAAAAAATTGTTTTAGTAAACAAGAAAAAGGTAATAAAATTTATATCCGTCAATTACAAAATAATATGCGTGAAGCAGATTTTATAGTTCGTAGTGTATTAACTATGAAAAAGAATGGATTAAATTTTAAAGATATGTGTATTCTTTCTAGAACTAAAAAACAATTTAATGTTATTGAAAAGGCATTCATAAAGAACAGTATCCCCTATAATTTAATTAGTGGCACTCCATTTTGTAATCGTATTGAAATTAAAGATATTCTATGTGTATTAAGATTATTATTAAATAATCGCGATGAAGAAGCCTTAGAGCGAATTATTAATATTCCGAAGGCTGGCATTGGCGAAGCTACATTTAATAAACTTATGCTTGATTGCGGCAAAGAAGACGTAATCGAAAAAATGGAATTTAATCTTAAATTAATTAAAGGTAAGGCTTCTAAAGGCGTAAAATCTTTTATTAAAAAATTTAAAGAATTAAAATCTTTCGCCGAAGAAAATGTTTTACCATCTCTTATTATTAATAAATATGTAGAATTATTTGATTATGTTAATTATCTAAGAGATACATATGATAACGATGTCGATCGTTATTGCCATGTATCAGAATTTTCTCGTATTGCAAACGAGTTCGATACTATCGAAGAATTATTAGAATCTACTTTAGGATTCGATGAAGAAGAAGTCGAAACTGAAGAATTAAATAAAGATGGTGTTCAAATGATGACAATCCATGCTTCTAAAGGATTGGAATTTGAAGCCGTTATTATTGTTGGTGGGAATGAAAGTTTATTTCCTCACATTCGCTCTTTAAGTCGTATTCAAGATATCGAAGAAGAAAGAAGATTGTGGTATGTGGCAATGACTAGAGCTAAAAAAGCTCTTATGATCTGCTATTACAACGATCTATTTATTAATGGTACAGCTAAACGTTTACAGCCTAGTCGATTTGTAAATGAAATTCCTGAAGAATTTAAACAAACTGTATTATTAGAAAACGTTAAACAAAATGTAAAACCTATTACCAAGGTTAATATAAATGAAGTATTCTAGGTAATATATAAAACAGTATGTAATTTATCACAACATTCTGCGAAAGGAATACTTTATGAAAATTATTTTAGAAAAACTATGGTCTCTTATTTTAGAATATAAGAAATCAATAGTGTTCTGTGTCGTAGTCATCGGATTATTTTTAATCGGTTTCTATGCAATGAAAACGATCGATGGAGTTAAAGAAGACTACTATGATCGTAAATATAATATTAATAGTACAAGTCTTGCAGATAGAGACAAGATGACTGAAGCACAGCGCTTAAAATTCGAGAACGATAGACGAGATCTTTTAAATACAAGAGGTACTCCTATTGTTCAAGAAGTAGTAAGAACTCAATATATTCAAGGACAAACGCCAAAAACAGTATTTTCTGAAGTTCAACATGTTGCACGTGGTGGAGATTCTAAATTAATTAGTCAATCTACTCAAGATAAAATTCGTGAAAAATCTGATGAAACTAAGATTATCGAAGAAGAAAAATCTGTAGATGTATATAAGATTAATCATGAAAAAGTGAATAAATTTAAAGTGGGCGCTACTTATTTAGATAATAAAGCTTATTTAAATATTGGTTACCAACATAAACGTAGCGAAATTATTATTCACACTGATGGGTTATCTCCAAAAATTAATGGTGCAACATATATGTGGACTGTATATCAAAAATGACACATTGTGTAAACCATCCTGGCATTGTTCTTAATGAATATATTAGACAAACTGGTTATTCTATTAATGAATTTTCAAAATTATTAGATATACCTACAATTAAACTAAGAAGAATTTGCGAAGGATTAGAAGATATTGATTCTTCTATCATTAGTAAATTAAGTATTATTACTCCTTTTACATACCGAGATTGGTATGATATATGCTTAGAATATAAAATTTTTAAGTGTACTCAGATTATTGTAGGTAAATTACCTAAACGTATCCAAAAACCTGTTAATAAGTTATTAGGATATTAATAAGATTTATAAGCGATCCCTTTATGGGGTCGCTTTTTTATTTATATATGTTTTATTATCATAAAAATGTTCGTAAAAAATATATTGCTATTATAGAAAAAATAGTTAAAAAATATAATTTCGATTTCGATGTTTTGATTATAAATACTAAATCTAAGATTATATATGGTGAAACAATTTTTTACAAAACAGGAAATGTAATTATTAAAATTAATTTTTCTTTAGGTGATATAGAAGACACTTTAATACATGAATTAGCTCATTGCATTATAAGAGAATATAAACATAATTTAAAGTGGAGAAAAACTTATAGGAAATTAAGGGAGAATCAAAATGGCTAGAGCAGATTATGGTTCTTGGTCTAAATTTAACGGTAAAATTGTTACTGAAAAAGAACAATTAGAAATTATAAATAAAGTAAAAAAAGCTGATAATGTAAATTATTACGCAGATGCTATTTTATCTTTATGTGACGGTAAATATATTTTATCTTATTTTAAAGGTTATTATTTTACCTTTCATGTTTTTAATGGCAAATCTTATGATTATATTAGTGAAGATTCTATTATTAAAGTGCATACTGCTGATATGAATGATTATAAATATCACAATAAGGGAGTTAAGAATCCTTTTATTTATAAAAATGAAGATATTATATTAAAAATTTATTATTTAAGTTCATTTGAAAAACCAGCTAAATATTTTATGCACCATTTATGTAAATATGAATTTATTGATAAACATACTAATGATACTTGGATAAGTATTGGTGGTTATGGTTATGGTGAAGGATTTACTACTTGGGAAGGTGAACATGATGAAGAAGGATTAAGAGTTCACAAAGCAGTATATGAAGAATTATTTAATGCTGGTAAAATTAATCCTGATATTGATGAATATGATGATCATTGGTTGGCACAACTTCAATATAACGATATTCCTGTATGGCATGCTAAAGAAATCTTATTAAATCATAAATGGCCTAAAGAATTTGGTCGTTGTAATCATAGAACTCGTAATCGTATGAAAGCTTTAAAATTATCTGGTTATATGCGATACAGAAAATATCGTTATGAATTTACAAGGAAAATTTATTAAAAGGAGAAAAATAATGGAAGAATTATTTAACGTAGAAATACGTGATATTCAAGATTCTACAATTAAAGATGTTCATTTTTATTTTATGATGAAAAACAAAGATGAAGAACAATTGTCTTTTGCTGATATTAATTTAGATGATGTAAAGAAAACAGATAATCAAACCTTGTTAGAATGCAATTATATTTTTATTAACGGTTTAAAAAAACAATTTGATTATGTTAAAGGAGCTACAAAAGAAGAATATGAAGCTTCTAATAATTCTAAATTATACAATCATCAAAGTTTTGCATTAAAAAATGAGGATTAATAAAATGAAAAAGCAAATTTTGTCTTATTTAATTTTAGGTTCTATGTTATCTTTTAGTAATATTGTTTCTGCTGCTACTGTTGATGAAGCATTTCATTACACCGACCAAAAAGTTGACGGAGCAGTACATTATGTTGACCAAAAAGCAGATAATTTAATACATTATACAGACCAAAAGGTGGATAATGTAGTGCACTACACAAATCAGAAAGCAGATGGTGTGGTACAATATGTTAATCAAAAAGCTGATGGTTTGGTGCATTATACAGATCAAAAAATCGATAACGTAGTACATTACACAGATCAAAAGGCTGATGAAGTAGTAAATTATGTCAACCAAAAAGCAGATGGCTTAGTAAATTATACTAATCAGAAAACTGATGAGCTCCATCAAGATGTTAAACGTAATGAAAAGAGAATCGCTGATAATTTTGATTTAATTCAAAATAATATTGATAAAATTGCCGACAATGAACGAAAATTAAAAGATCATACAGATGTCTTACAAAAAC